>Ga0182742_1000160_pt1 | contig 128068 bp, 127 predicted proteins | sample eDN5th37CBELigMG_FD_128880 | JGI IMG/M metagenome (GOLD analysis project Ga0182742, IMG submission 128880) | Enriched Miracle-Growth compost microbial communities from Emeryville, California, USA - eDNA 5th pass 37_C BE-Lig MG (version 2)... ... | reverse complement strand
CCTGCAAAGCCTGATCGAACTAGCGCTGGTCAACAACCGCGACCTGCGCGTGGCGGTGCAGCGCGTCGAAGAAGCCCGCGCCCAGTACGGCATCCAGCGCGGCGCGCAATGGCCCAGCATCGGCGCCGGCATCCAGGGCCAGCGTCAGCACCTGCCCGAAAACATGCGCATGCCGGGCGCCGGCTCGATCAGCAGCTCCTACCAGGCCGGCATCGGCCTGACGACCTTCGAGATCGACCTGTTCGGCCGCCTGCGCAACCTGTCCGAGGCCGCCTATCAGCAATACCTGTCGACCGAACAGGCGCAGAAAAGCGTGCACATCACGCTGGTGGGCGCGGTCGCCCAGTCGTATTTCAACCTGCGCGCCGCCGAGGTCCAGCTGGACCTGACGCAGCGCACGCTGGCCTCGCGCCAGGAGTCCTATGACCTGGTCAAGCGCCGCTTCGACGGCGGCGTGGCCTCGGAACTGGACCTGAACCAGTCCAAGTCGCTGCTGGATTCGGCCTCGGCCGACCTGGCGCAGCTGGCGCGCGCCCAGGCCCAGGCGACCAACGCCCTGGTGCTGCTGGTGGGCACGCCGCTGCCGCAGGACCTGCCGGCGCCGGCCACGTTCGGCCGCGACCAGCTGCTGGCCACGGTGCCGGCCGGCCTGCCGTCCGACCTGCTGGAGCGCCGCCCCGACATCGTCGCCGCGGAGAACCAGCTGAAGGCCGCCAACGCCAATATCGGCGCGGCGCGCGCGGCGTTCTTCCCGACCATCTCGCTGACCGGCCTGCTGGGCGTGGCCAGCCCGTCGCTGGGCGATCTGTTCAAGGGCGGGCAGGGGTACTGGAGCTTCTCGCCCTCGATCACCACGCCGCTGTTCGCCGGCGGCAGCATCCGCGAAGGGCTGAACCTGGCCAAGGCGCGCGACAATATCGCCGTGGCGCAGTACGAGCAGACCATCCAGCAGGCGTTCCGCGAAGTCTCGGACGCGCTGGCGGGCGAGGCCACCTATTCCGCCCAGCTCGACGCCCAGCGCGCGTTGCAGACCGCGTCGGCGCGCACCCTGGAACTGTCGAATCTGCGCTATACCAATGGTATCGACAGCTACCTGCAGGTGCAGACCGCGCAGGTGGACTTTTTCAATGCCCAGCTCGCGCTGGTCCAGACCGGCCTTGCGGCGCTGATCAACCGCGTGGAACTGTACAAGGCCCTGGGCGGCGGCTGGGAAGCAACGACGAAAGTGCAATGATAGAACTTGGTGTAAACATCGATCACGTCGCCACGCTGCGGCAGCAGCGCCACACGGCCTATCCCGACCCGGTGGCCGCCGCGCTGCGCGCCGAGGACGCCGGCGCCGACCTGATCACGCTGCATCTGCGCGAAGACCGGCGCCACATCCAGGACGCCGACGTCTACGCCATCCGGCCGCAGCTGCGCACGCGCATGAACCTGGAATGCGCGGTCACGCCCGAAATGCTGGAGATCGCCTGCGCGGTCAAGCCCGACGACGTCTGCCTGGTGCCCGAAAAGCGCACCGAGCTCACCACCGAGGGCGGGCTGGAAGTGGCCGGCGCCCTGGGCCCGGTGTCCGACGCCGTGGCGCTGCTCTCCGAAGCCGGCATCCGCGTCTCGCTTTTCATCGATCCGGACCCGGTCCAGATCGAGGCCGCGGCCAAGGCCGGCGCGCCGGTGATCGAACTGCATACCGGCGCCTACGCCGAAGCCGAAGGCCAGGCCGCCGAGGCCGAGCTGCAACGCCTGCGCGTGGCGCTGGCCGAGGGGCTGCGCCACGGCCTGCGCGTGAACGCCGGCCACGGCCTGCACTACGGCAACGTCGCGCCGGTGGCCGCGCTGGACGGCATCTCCGAGCTCAATATCGGCCACGCCATCGTGGCGCAGGCGGTGTTCGACGGCTGGGAGAAGGCCGTGCGCGACATGAAGGCGCTGATGGTGCAGGCCCGCCTGCAGGCGCTGCGCGGGCGCTGAGCCCCGGCATCGCATGGCTGCCCCCGCTCCCGCTCCCGCAGGCGCCATCGCCGGCATCGGCATGGACCTGCTGCGCATCGACCGCATCGAGCGCGCGCTGGCGCGCCACGGCGACCGCTTCGCCGAAAAAATCCTGGGCGCCGAGGAATTGCAGAAATTCCACGCCCGCCGTGCGCGCGATCCGGCGCGCGGCCTGCGTTTTCTGGCCACGCGTTTCGCGGCCAAGGAAGCGTTTTCCAAGGCGATCGGCCTGGGCATGCGCATGCCCATGACCTGGCGGCGCGTGCAGACGCTGAACGCGCCCGGCGGACGTCCGGTGCTGGTGATCGCGCCCGAATTGCAGGACTGGTATGCGCAGCGCTTCGGCGCCGCCCATGTTTCCATTACCGACGAATCCGACATGGCCGCCGCCTACGTGGTGGTCGAACGCAAGCCCTGATTCCGGCTTCGCCGGCCGGCTTGCCGGACACAGACAGAAGGACAGCCTGACATGGCCAAGAAAAAATCCAGCAAGGCGCTGCCGCCCGGCCCCGTGATGGTCGACGTGGCGGGCTACTCGCTGACCAAGGAAGAAAAGCAGCGCCTGCGCCACCCGCTGGTGGGCGGCGTGATCCTGTTCGCGCGCAATTTCGAGAACCGCCGCCAGCTCACCAAGCTGACCCGCCAGATCCACAAGGCCCGCAAGGAACCGCTGCTGATCCTGGTGGACCACGAGGGTGGGCGCGTGCAGCGCTTCCGCGAGGACGGCTTCACGCCGCTGCCGCCGATGCGCGAGCTGGGCGCGCTGTGGGAACGCGACCCACTCATGGCCATGCGCCTGGCGACCGAGGCCGGCTACGTGCTGGCCGCCGAGCTGCGCGCCTGCGGCGTGGACATGAGCTTCACGCCGGTGCTGGACCTGGACTACGGCGTGAGCAAAGTGATCGGCAACCGCGCCTTCCACCGCGATCCGCGCGTGGTGGCCATGCTCTCGCGCGCGCTGATCCAGGGCCTGCAGCTGGCCGGCATGTCGGCCTGCGGCAAGCATTTCCCCGGCCACGGATTCGTCGAGGCCGATTCGCACCACGAGATTCCCGTGGACGAACGCCCGCTGGAACGCATCCTGGAAGAGGACGCCGCGCCGTACGCCTGGCTGGGCGACGCCGTGCTGCCCTCGGTGATGCCCGCCCACGTGATCTATCCCAAGGTCGATTCCCAGCCGGCCGGCTTTTCGCGGCGCTGGGTGCAGGACATTCTGCGCAAGCGCCTGGCCTATGATGGCGTGGTGTTCTCCGACGACCTGACCATGGAAGGCGCTGCGGTGGCCGGCGACATCCTGGCCCGCGCCCAGGCCGCGCTGGGCGCCGGCTGCGATATGGTGCTGGTGTGCAACCGGCCCGACCTGGCCGACGACCTGCTGGCGCGCCTGGAATTCGAGCATCCGCCCGAATCCGTGGCCCGGATCCGCCGCCTGATGCCGCGCTACGCGGCGCCGGACTGGGACGCCCTGCAGGCCGAAACCCGTTACCAGAATGCCCGACGACTTCAATCTCAAATCGTTCCTGGCTGACCTGCCGCATCTGCCGGGCGTGTACCGGCACCTGGATGCGGCCGGGGAGGTCATGTATGTCGGCAAGGCGCGCGACCTGAAAAAGCGCGTCTCGTCGTATTTCCAGAAGAACCTGGCCAGCCCGCGCATCGCCCAGATGGTGGCGAAGGTGGCGCGGCTGGAGGTCACCGTCACGCGCTCGGAGGCCGAGGCGCTGATCCTGGAAAACAACCTCATCAAGAGCCTGAAGCCGCGCTACAACATCCTGTTTCGCGATGACAAGTCGTATCCGTACCTGCTGATCACCGGCCATGCCTGGCCGCGCATCGCCTACTACCGAGGCGCCACCAACAAGCGCGGCCAGTTTTTCGGCCCGTTCCCCAACGCCTGGGCGGTGCGCGAAACCATACAGATCCTGCAGAAAGTCTTCCGCCTGCGCACCTGCGAGGACACGGTTTTCGCCAACCGATCGCGGCCCTGCCTGCTGCACCAGATCGGCCGCTGCTCGGCGCCCTGCGTGGGCGCGATCGAGGCCGCGGAATACGAACGCGACGTGCAGCGCGCCGTGCGCTTCCTGAACGGCGAAGCCAAGGACGTGATGGGCGAGATCGAAAGCCGCATGCTGCAGGCCTCCAGCGAACTGCGCTTCGAGGAGGCCGCGGCGCTGCGCGACCAGATGGGGTCGCTGGCGCGCGTGCTGCACCAGCAGACCATGGAAAACGTCAGCGGCGAGGACACCGACATCATCGCGGTGGCCATCGCCGGCGGCAAGGTCTGCGTGAATCTCGCGATGGTGCGCGGCGGCCGCCACCTGGGCGACAAGCCTTTCTTTCCCTCGCACGCCGAGGGCGAGGCCGCGCCCCAGGTGCTGGAGGCCTTCGTGGCCCAGCACTACACCGACAACGTCATGCCGCCCGTGCTGGTGTGTTCGCACGCGCTGCCGGACGCCGGCCTGATCGAACTGCTGGTGGAGCAGGCCGGCGGACGGCCCGCCAGGGTGCTGACCCGGCCGCAAGGCACGCGCCGCGCCTGGCTGGAGCAGGCCGGCAAGAACGCCGAGATGGCCCTGGCGCGCGCGCTCACCGAATCCGGCGCGCGCGCGGCCCGCACGCTGGCGCTGGCCGAGGCGCTGGACCTGGACACCGACGAGGCCGCGCTGGACGCGCTGCGCATCGAGTGCTTCGACATCAGCCATACCGCCGGCGAGGCGACGCAGGCCTCCTGCGTGGTGTTCGAGCACCACGACATGCAGCCCTCGCTGTACCGCCGCTACAACATCGCTGGCATCACGCCGGGCGACGACTACGCCGCCATGCGCCAGGTGCTGACCCGCCGCTTCGCCAAGGTCGCCGACGGCGAGGCGCCGATGCCCGGCCTGGTGCTGATCGACGGCGGCAAGGGCCAGGTCGAGGTGGCGCGCAAGGTGTTCGCGGAACTGGGCCTGGACATCCAGACCCTGGTGGGCGTGGCCAAGGGCGAGGGCCGCAAGGTCGGCCTGGAAACCCTGGTCTTCGCCGACGAACGCCCGCCCGTCGCCCTGGGCGGCGAATCCGCGGCCCTGATGCTGATCGCCCAGGTCCGCGACGAAGCCCACCGCTTCGCCATCACCGGCATGCGCGCGCGCCGCGCCAAGGCGCGCAATGTCTCGCGCCTGGAAGAAATAGAAGGCGTAGGCGCCCGCCGCCGCCAGCGCCTGCTGGCCCGCTTCGGCGGCTTCTCCGGCGTGGCGTCGGCCAGCATAGAAGACCTGGCCTCGGTAGACGGCATCTCCTACGACCTAGCGATAAGAATCTATGAAGCCTTGCGTTAACCCCACAACGCTAAACTCCAAGCCCCCGACCTAGCCAAAGAACCCCACCCCCCGCAAGCAACCGCCGCCCCACAATCCAGGCCGCACAGATCCGGCTCCGCCGGTCTGTAGCGGCGCCCCCCTGGGGGGGAAGCGCCGCAGGCGCTTCGGGGGGGGTCTTGCTGTAGCATACGGACACTATGCCAATTAACGTACCCATTATCCTGACATGGCTGCGTATCGCCATGATCCCGCTGGTGGTCGGGCTGTTCTACCTGCCCGATAGCTGGATGTCCGTGCCCACGCGCGATACGCTCGCGGCCTGGGCCTTCATCATCGCGGCCCTGACCGACTGGTTCGACGGCTGGCTGGCCCGCCGCTGGAACCAGACTTCCGCGTTCGGCGCCTTCCTGGACCCGGTGGCCGACAAGCTCATGGTCTGCGCCGCGCTGATCGTGCTGCTGGACCTGAGCCGGGTGGACGCCTTCATCTCGCTCATCATCATCGGCCGGGAAATCACCATTTCCGCGCTGCGCGAATGGATGGCCAAGATCGGCGCCAGCGCCAGCGTGGCGGTGCACCGCCTGGGCAAGTTCAAGACCGCCGCGCAGATGGTGGCGATTCCCTGTCTGCTGTACAACCAGCCGATCTACGGCATCGACGCCAAGCTGCTGGGCGACTTGCTGATCGTCATCGCCGCGGTCCTGACCGTTTGGTCTATGCTGTATTACCTGCAGCGCGCCTGGCCCGCGATCCGCGAAAAGGCCATGTAGCGGCCGGGCCCGTCACGGCCCTGAACCTCAACCAGAATCCGACGCCGGGCCCATGCCGGACGTCGGCCGGAGACAACCCGCGCGGCGCCCCGGGGCGCTGCGCACTTTGCCGCTATCGGCGGCCTTTTGCGATGAATACCGCTGCGAATACCCTGGCCGTGGACGCCGCCGTCCGCCGGCGCGACTGGAAAATCATTCTGCTGATCGGGGTGGCCCATGCCTCCTCGCACTTTTTCCAGCTGGTGCTGCCCTCGCTGTACGTTTCGCTGGGCAATGAATTCGGGCTGGACTTCGCTCGCCTGGGGCTGCTGGTTTCCACCTTCTACGTGGTGTCGGGCATCGGCCAGGCCTCCTCGGGCTTCGTGGTCGACCGGGTCGGCGCGCGGCCGGTGCTGTGGTTCGGGCTGGCCTGCTTCGTGCTGTCGGGGCTGCTGATCGGCTCGGCCACGGGCTACGCCATGCTGGTCGCGGCCGCCGTCGTGGGCGGCGTCGGCAACTCGGTATTCCATCCGGCCGACTATTCCATCATCAATCACCGCATCACCGCGCCGCGGCTGGGCCACGCGTTTTCCACGCACGGGCTGACCGGCAACCTGGGCTGGGCGCTGACGCCGGTGTTCATGACCACCATCACGCTGCTGGCCGACTGGCGCGTCGCGGCCTACAGCGCGGCCGGCCTGGTCGCGCTGGTGCTGCTGCTGACCGTGCTGGGACGCGACCTGCTCGGCGGCCCCTTGCCGCAGGCCGAACAGGGCGAGGCCGAACCGAAGCCCGCCGCCGGCAAGACCTCGCCCAAGCCGCAGGAAGGCGTGCTGACCACGCTGGCCACGCTGCTGTCCAAGCCGGCGTTGTGGGGCGCGTTCCTGTTCTTCGCCTGCACCTCCATCGCGCTGTCCTCGGTGCAGAACTACACCATCCCGCTGCTGGGCCAGTTGTACGACTTGTCCAAGGTCGCCGCCAGCTCGGCGCTGTCGGGCTATATGGTGGCTTCGGCCGTCGGCATGGCCGCGGGCGGCTTCCTGGTGTCGGCCAATCCGCGCACCGAGCGCACGGTAATGGTGGCGCTGATCCTGGCGGGCCTGACCCTGGTGGTGCTGGCGCTGGGCCTGGTGCCGGCCGTGCTGGCCGCGCCCGTGGTGGGCCTTGCCGGTTTCTGCTCCGGCGTGGCCGCGCCTTCGCGCGACATGCTGATCCGCCGCGTCACGCCCAAGGGCGCCACCGGCTCGGTCTACGGCCTGGTCTATTCCGGCATGGACGTGGGCTCGGCCCTGGGGCCGCTGGCCTTCGGCCTGCTGCTCGACGCCGGCCTGCGCCAGGGCCCGTGGGTGGGCGCCGGCGTGGCGTTCGCGGCCGCGGCCCTGCTGGCGCAGTGGATCGCGGTGCAGGCGCGCCGCGCCGAACCCGCCGCTGCCGGCGGAGCGGTGGCGCGCCCCTGAGCGCACGGCCGGCGCCCGCCGGCCGCCTCTTGACACGACGCAAAGCCCGCCCGGCTTCAGCCTGATGTAATGACCTTGCAGTCATAAAGGTCATTACCCAGGAGAAGCAAATGAAGAAGGCAAGCGTGTTGCTGGCAGCGGGGATCGCCTTGGGCGGCTGGAACGCCCTGGCTTCGGCGGCCTCGCAGGAACCGATACAGCCGGTGGAACCCGCCGTCGTCAAGGACCCCGCCAAGGTCGAACTCGGCAAGAAACTGTTCTTCGATCCGCGCCTGTCGCGGTCCGGCGCGATTTCCTGCAACTCCTGCCACAACCTGGGCATGGGCGGTTCGGACAACCTCAAGGCCTCCATCGGCCACCAGTGGCAGAAGGGCGGGATCAATTCGCCCACCGTGCTCAATTCCAGCCTGAACATCGCGCAGTTCTGGGACGGCCGCGCCAAGGACCTGCGCGAGCAGGCCGGCGGCCCCATCGCCAACCCCATGGAAATGGCGTCCACGCACGAACTGGCCATCCAGGTGCTGAGCTCGATTCCCGGCTACCGCGCCGAATTCAAGCAGGTCTTCGGCAAGGACGGCATCACTATCGAGGAAGTGACCGGCGCGCTGGCCGCGTTCGAGGAAACCCTGGTCACGCCCAACTCGCGCTTCGACCAATGGCTGCGCGGCGACAAGAAGGCGCTGACCGTGCGCGAGCTGGCCGGCTACGAACTCTTCAAGAACAGCGGCTGCGTCGCCTGCCACAACGGCGTGGCGGTGGGCGGCAACTCGTTCCAGAAGATGGGCCTGGTCATGCCGTACCAGACCGAGAACAAGGCCGAGGGCAGGGCGGCGGTGACCGGCAAGGACGCCGACCGCTTCAACTTCAAGGTGCCCACGCTGCGCAACGTGGCGCTGACCTATCCGTACTTCCATGACGGCGAGGCCGCCACGCTGACCGAAGCCGTGGACATCATGGGCCGGCTCCAGCTGGGCCGCACTTTCACGCCCGACGAGAACGGGCAGATCGTGGCCTTCCTGAAGACGCTGACCGGCGACCAGCCGGCGATCCAGTACCCGATACTGCCGCCGTCGGCCGACGACACCCCGCGGCCCGAGCCCTTCGTGAAGTAAGGCCCGGGCCGGGGCAGGGCGGCGCTACTGGCGGACCGTGCGCAGGTCCGCCGGCGGCGCCGCCTCGAAATTGCTGCGCCACGGATTGATGTCCAGCCCGCCGCGGCGCGTGTAGCGCGCATACACGGTCAGCTGCTCGGGCCGGCAGGCCTGCATGATGTCGGTGAAAATCCGTTCCACGCAATGTTCATGGAATTCCGCATGCTGGCGGAACGACACGATATAGCGCAGCAGCGACTCGCGGTCTATGGGCGCGCCGCGGTAGCGGATCTGCACGCTGGCCCAGTCGGGCTGGCCGGTCACCGGGCAGTTCGACTTGAGCAGGCGCGAAGCCAGCGTTTCCTCGACCGGATCGCCGGCGCGCGTGCGCAGCAGCTCGGGCGCCGGCTCGTACGTGTCGATCTCGATGTCCAGCTTGTCGATATAGATCCCGTCCAGCTCGCCCATCTGCAATTCGGAAAAGCGCTGCGGCAGGAAGAAATCCAGCCCGACCGGCGCGCCGGCCGCGGCGCTGAGGTCGCGCTCCAGGCGGCCGCGCAAGGCGGCCGAATTGACCAGCCGGGTCTGGTTGAACGAATTCAGGTACAGCTTGAACGACTTGGACTCGATGATGTTGGGGCTGTCGGCCGGCACCGAGAATGTGGCCATGGCGATGCGCGGCTTGCCCTTGGCGTCCAGCCACGACAGCTCATAGGCGTTCCACAGGTCCACGCCCTTGAACGGCAGCTTGCCGTCGGCCAGGTTCAGGGCGGCGCGGTTGTGCGAGCGCGCGATGGGAAACAGCAGCGTCGGATCGTATTGCGAGACGTAGGACACGCTCTGGCCGAGCGGACCGTGGGACAAGGTCATGGCGGTATCTGGAAAACAGGGGAATGGGCGTATTTTAGGCGCTCTGCGGCGGCTTATTTTTCGTATCGTGAAATGTAACCCTCGCCATGTGAAAGTGCCTGCTGCGCAGCAGCGTCAGTGCATTTCACAGATGACAATTGCGTTTCGTGATACGAAATTGAGTTTATAACTTATTGATTATATTGAATAATATTTTTTGTCTTGTATAAGACATATGCCTACCTTGCTCTGCAGCACGGGCTTAGACTTTCTCCAACGATTCAAGCAATGCAGCACCCCGAATCCAGAAGTCTTTCCCATCACTGACCAGGAGCATCACCATGAGCAACCGCGAAACCGAAATCCGCAATCTGCAGAAGGACTGGGCCGAGAATTCCCGCTGGCAAGGCATCAAGCGCGACTACAGCGCCGAAGACGTGATCCGCCTGCGCGGCTCCGTCGCCGTGGAGCACACGCTGGCCCGCCGCGGTTCGACCCGCCTGTGGGAACTCCTGCACAGCGAGCCCTTCGTCAATTCGCTGGGCGCCCTGACCGGCAACCAGGCCATGCAGCAGGTCAAGGCCGGCCTGAAGGCCATCTACCTGTCCGGCTGGCAGGTCGCCGGCGACGCCAACCTGGCCGGCGAAATGTACCCCGACCAGTCCCTGTACCCCGCGAATTCGGTGCCGCAGGTCGTGCGCCGCATCAATAACTCGCTCACCCGCTGCGACCAGATCCAGTGGATGGAAGGCAAGAACCCGGGCGACGAGGGCTACATCGACTTCTTCGCGCCCATCGTGGCCGACGCCGAAGCCGGCTTCGGCGGCGTGCTCAACGCCTTCGAGCTGATGAAGGCCATGATCGAGGCCGGCGCCGCCGGGGTGCACTTCGAAGACCAGCTCGCCTCCGTGAAGAAGTGCGGCCACATGGGCGGCAAGGTCCTGGTGCCCACCCGCGAAGCCGTCTCCAAGCTGGTCTCGGCCCGCCTGGCCGCCGACACCATGGGCACGCCCACCGTGCTGCTGGCCCGCACCGACGCCGACGCCGCCGACCTGGTGACCAGCGACGTGGACGAGAACGACCGCCCCTTCATCACCGGCGAGCGCACCGTCGAAGGCTTCTTCCGCACCCGCGCCGGCATCGACCAGGCCATCTCGCGCGGCCTGGCCTATGCGCCCTACGCGGACCTGATCTGGTGCGAAACCTCGACGCCCAACCTGGAATACGCCCGCAAGTTCGCCGAGGCCATCCACCGCCAGTTCCCCGGCAAGCTGCTGGCCTACAACTGCTCGCCCTCGTTCAACTGGAAGAAGAACCTGGATGACGGCACCATCGCCAAGTTCCAGCGCGAACTGGGCGCCATGGGCTACAAGTTCCAGTTCATCACCCTGGCCGGCTTCCACGCCCTGAACTACGGCATGTTCGAACTGGCCCACGGCTACGCCCGCCGCCAGATGAGCGCCTTCGTCGAACTGCAGCAAAAGGAATTCGCCGCGGCCGAAATGGGCTTCACCGCCGTCAAGCACCAGCGCGAAGTGGGCACCGGCTACTTCGACGCCGTCACTCAGACCATCGAAGGCGGACAGTCGTCGACCACCGCGCTGACGGGCTCGACCGAGGAAGCCCAGTTTGAGCACGGCAAGGCTCAGAAGGCTGCGTAAGGGAGCGTTATTGGAAAGTTATGTGGTTGTAGTGCTGTTGTAGGGTGGATTTGGGTGCCTGCGGGCACCCTTTTTTTGTCTGCGGGGGCAGGCAGGCGGCACATCAGGGTGGGTAAAAAGCTCACGCACCGCAGGATTGCGCGGCGTTCATACGCTATTTTCACATCGTAGTTGACCAGGCCTGCGTTCCTGGAATGCGGCAGGCCTTGAGATCTCCAGAAAATATGTATAAAATTTTATACGGCGATCGCGTATGCAATGCATGAAGGAAATTCGTTGGGTCGGGTCCGCCTATGAAGATCTGGTGGCATTCCCCGACGAACCGCGGCGAGATGCCGGTTTCCAGTTGAGCCTGGTCCAGGCGGGGCTGGAGCCGGACGCCTGGAAGTCTTTCGATGCGATAGGCGCCGGAACGCGGGAAATCCGAATCCGCGACATGGTGAATGCTAGAAGAGGCAGGATATGAACGTCGACACGAAAATCCGCCACGTCACCAAAGCAGACGCGAACCTGTTCCTGGAACTGGGGTTTCCGGCCGAGGAAGCCGCGCGCCTGCAGGCTGCGGCGAAACAGCAGATCAATGACACGCAGCTGCTCAAGGAACAACTGATGTCGGCCTTGGCCGACTGGATCGAGCAGCACCATCTGAAGCAGGCCGAGGCCGCGCGGATACTGATGGTGTCGCGCCCGCGCGTATCGGACGTGGTGAACAAGAAGACGGCGAAGTTCACCATCGACACGCTGGTCGAGATGCTGAGCCGCGTCGGCAAGCCCGTCCGGCTGGCGATAGGCTGAGGCGGGCTTGACAGGTAAAGGCGACTAAACCCCAAAAAACGCCACATACACCAGCCGCTCTTCCACGATCCGCCGCTGGTGCTGCGCATTGCCGCGCCGCTGCGTGATGCTTGCGTCCGTGTAATACCGCTCATACTCCCGCACGGCGATACGCGTCGGCTTGCCGCCGGCGTCCGGGACCGCGACGCTGGTGGACCAGATGACGGGATCGAGCAGGTCGCCCAGCAGCGGGCCTTCCAGCACCGGCGGAAAGCGCAGGGCGCCGCCGCCGGATCGCAAGACTTCGCTGAAGGCGGCCGGCGTCGCGACTTCCCGCAGCGGCAGGTCGCGCCAGCGGTCGGGGATGACGGGCCTGTCCGGCGTACGCGCGGGACCGGACGGATCGAGCAGGCCGGAGGCCAGCACCTTGGCGTCGGTCCAGGCCAGGTCGCTTTCCAGCGCCGGGTCGCGGGTCTGCAATACCAGTTCGATGCGGTTGCGGCCGCTTTCGGGCGTCTGGCCGATGCCGGGGATGTATGAAATGTCCAGGTATTCCGAGTCCACCGGGAATTTCATCGGTCCATGCGCCGGCACCACGCCGCGCAGTTCGAATTCGAGTTTGCCGCGCTTGTGCTCGAACACGGCGCGGCGGCGCGGCAGCAGCTGGGAGAATTCGGCCAGCACGACGCGCGAGAGCTTGGCGCTGGCGATGGCGTTGGGCTGGTAGCGCGCCAGCGCCAGGCGCACGAAGGGCATGTAGGTGCGCCCGGGGTCGAGTTCGATGTCGCAGTACCAGCGGGCCCGGGCCTCGTCCCAGTGCACGCGGTGGCCGACGACGTGGACGTTGGCGGGAAGTTCCTGGAGCCGGACGGCTTCGTCGGCCACGCGAGCGGGGAAGTCCGAGGCGCGCGCGCGGTGCTTGGGCTGGGCCGTGTCCCACAAGGGGTCCATGCCCCATTGCGTGACCAGCGGCACCAGGTTGTCGGGGATGTCGGTGAAGTTCCTGCCGTCTCCGCCGATCACGACGCCGAGCAGTTCGCCGTCGCCGGACGAGAACCAGGGGCGTTCGAGCCAGACGCGCAGGCCGTTGCCCAGGCGGGTCACGTCCAGGGTGCCCGGGCCCGGGGTTTCTTCCCAACGGAAGGTGGGCAGCACGTACATGAGGCGCGGGACGTCGGGCGGCGCGCTGGCGGGCACCACGGTGTTCTGCGCCGTGCCGGCGCGCACCTGCTGCGGCGCGCCGGGATCGTCGTCGGCGCCGGTCTCGACCACGGGGCCGTCGGCCACGGGGCCCAGGCGCGTGACTTTGTCGGGCTGGGCGTACAGCGTCGGCGGCAGGTATTCGCGAAAGCGGGTGGCGGCGCGCAGGCGGTAGCGGATCAGCCGGTAGCGGGTGTCGCCGAATTCGTGGCGGTTGCCGGCCGCGCGCTGCTTGCCGCCTTCGGCCTGTTGTTCGGCCACGGCGTTGCTGAGGCTGAAGAGGTTGGGATAGTTCTCGGACAGCGCGATCTCGGCCAGCACGCCATGGCCGGCCACGCGTTCGGGGCGCGGCTTGTCCAGGTCGTCGACCCATTCGTGCCAGTCGGCTTCGATTTCGATCTTGCCGGTGGTGGGACCATGCAGCCGGACGCGGGCCTGCAGGTCGACGTGGGGCGCACCGGGATCGCGCGCCAGTTCTCCGGGCAGCAGCAGCACGGGATCGCAGATCGGCTGCTGGGTGGCGTGCACCAGCACCAGCGGGCGGTAGGGCGTGACCATCCAGCAGCTGCCCAGCATGGCGGCCAGGCGCAGTCCGGCGCTTTCGCCTTCGGCGCCGGCCCAGGCCGGGATGCCGAAGGCGTCGATCAGGCCGGGATTGACGAAGCTGGCGTAGCGCAGCCGGGCGATGCGGCCCTTGGGCAGGTACAGGGTGAGGACGCGCGCGGCCTCGTCCCAGGTGGGCGCGCCGTCGTCGGCGTAGCGTTCCGCGCAAGGCGGGTCGTCCAGCGTGGCCTTGCGTTCCTGCAGCACGATGCGGAAACCCTGGGTGTCGGGCCAGGCGCCGGCGTGGCGCACCAGCAGCACCAGTTCCTGGGACGGGGTCTGCGCGATGGCGGCGCTGGGGCCCAGCGCCTTGGGGCCGGTCACGCCGGGCAGGGTATGGCCGGGCTGCGCGCGCAGCGCGAAGCCGCCGGCCGCCGGGTCGGGCAGATAGGGGGTGTCGACCAGCGCCTCGCGGTGGATGACGTACTGGCCCGCGGCCAGGCGTTCGCCGGCGGGATGTTCGGGCGAGGGCAGCTGCGGCGGCACGGCGTCGGTGGTGGCGACGCCGGCCAGCGCCTGCGGCGTGACCAGTTCGATCTGCGTGCCGGGGCCGGCGTCGTACAGCGTGGCCGCGTCGCGCGCGGCGATGGCATAGGCCTGCTTGATGCCGGCGGGGCTGTCCATCATGGCGTCGAACAGGCCGTGCGTTTCGCATTGCAGCTGCGAGGCCTTGGGCGGCACGACGTGGCGTTCGTTGGCGGGCGTGTCGTCGAAATCGGTGGGGCCGGACTGCTGGCGCGCGGCCTTGAAGTCGGGGCTGGCGAGCCAGGCTTCGGGGTCCATGCCGGCGTTGCTGCGGATCACCATGCGCTCCAGCGATTCGCCTTCGCTGACGCGGGCGCGGTGCAGCAGCGCCGGCGGGTCCACCGGTTCGAAACGCCAGTAGCCGACCGGCCGGGTGGCGTTGTCGTCGCGCTCCAGCGTGGGGTCGTCGTGCGCCAGGCTGTTGCCGGCCAGGTCGACCAGCCGCGCGCGCAGGCGGTAAGACATGCCGAAGCGCAGGCGCGGCAGGCTGCCCTTGCGCGCGGCGAAGCTGACCGCCAGGCCGTTGCCCGCGCCGGCGGGCGCGGCGTCCTGCACGTCTTCGGGCGTCTCGCCCTGCACGCCGCTGGCGGCATCTTCACGCGCGCGCAGCGTGCGCCCGGGGCGCGGCGCGACCAGGCTCCAGCCGGTCCAGCGGAACAGCGATTCGTGCAGGTAGTGGTCGTCGGGCTGCGCGCCGCCGCTGGTGGTGGACGCGCCCTTCACATAGCCTTCGTCGTCGGGCAGCTCCAGCGGCGGGCCGCCGTCGGCGCAACGGTAGACCCCGGTGCGCAGGCACAGCGAGCGCCACGGTTCGGGATCGCCCGGCCCCTGCGCCTGCACGTCGACGCGGTAGCCGCGCAGCAAGTCTTCGGCGTAGAGCACGATGCTGCCCGGCGCGCCGCCGAGCGCGGCGTTCTTCAGGGCCGCGGCCGCGGCGTTCTGCGCCACCTCCCAGGCGCGCCCGCGCCGCGCCACGCCCAGGCCGCCGGAGCGCAGCGCGGCCAGCCCCTGCTTGTCGCCGGTGGTGTAGGTCACGGCGCCGTCGGCGCCCAGCGCCAGGCTGCGGGCGATCAGGTTCTGCGCGGTCAGGACGAAGTCCACGGTTTTCAGGGCGGCGCCGTCGGGGTCGACCTGGTAGACGTCGAACGGGCTGCGCGGCTCGTACAGGTCCCAGCTGTCGTCGGCGCGGCGCAGCTTGAGCATGCCGCGTTCGTGGTCGGGATTGCGCGGCCGCGTGACGAAGCGCTCGGGGTCCGCGGCCCAGGCGGTGGCGGGACAGGCGTCGTCGGCGGGATCGTGCGCGTCCTGCCAGCGCAGGACCAGGAAGAAGCGGCCCTGCGCCGCGCCGGCCGCGGCCAGTTGCCGCTCCAGCGGCGAGTCCACCGGCAGCAGGCAGTCGATGACCAGGCCCAGTCGGCGCAGCAGCGCCGGATAGTCGGCGTAGGAGGCCACGATGGCGTGGAAATCCATGTCCGGCGCCGCGGGGGCGGGCGGCGTGGGGGAACCGTCGGGCCTGAGTATTTTCTGCTGTTCGATGCTGGGCGGTTCGCGGCGGTAAAAGCGGTTTGCCTGATACAGGGAGTACTCGGCCTGCGAATTCCATTGCTTCATCAGGTGCTGGTCGGTGTTGTTGAGCGCCGCGTCGTTCCAGCGGGTCGGCAGCGCACGCAGCGCGAAGCCGGAGGCGGGCAGCGGATTGCCGTCGTGGTCCGCGCCGGGGGCGGCGGCGCGGCCATGGTAGATGCTGCCGGGGCCGTAGACCTGGGCGCGCAGCGCGCGTTCCGTGCCTTCGGCGCCATCGTCGAAGAAGCGGCCGAAGCCGGGCAGCGCCACTTCGATGCGGCGGTCGCCGATGGGCAGGATGGCGGTGCGCGTGCCGCAGTCGCTCAGCATGTCCTTCAGCACGGGATGCGCCTCGCGCCAGGGCAGCAAAGTGGGGTGGGTGCCGGTGGCCAGCACCGCCATCCGGCCGTAGTGCTTGCGCGCCAGCCCCAGCAGCGCGGCCACCGAATAAGAAAACAGATTCACCGTGCTCATGTCGCGGAACACGAAGCCGGCGACCGGCGTGGCTGCGGGCAGCAGCCGGTCCCACAGCGCCGGGTCGGCCTGCAGCTGCGGCTCCAGCTCGATTTCCTCGGCGCCGGTATTGAGCCCGAAGCGCAGGCGCTCGAGCGTGCGCGGCCAGTTGCGCCAGTCGGCGTAGGCGCCCAGCCGCTGTTCGCCCTCGGATTCCGGCGTCAACCGGGGCGAGGCCACGATGGAGACGCGCAGCCGGCCGGCGTCGGCGCCGTCAGGCACGCGGCCGTGGGGGATCACGGTCCAGACGATGGTTTGCTTGGCCATGGAACGCTCCTCAGGCAAAGGCTTCGGCGTACTCGCGCCAGGCGTATTGCGTGTCGTCGTCGATCTGCGCCAGCTCCTGCGCCAGCGGCAGATCGGGCCTGGGACCCATCAGGTCGCGCAGGCCGGGGTCGCCGTTGGAGCCGGCGAACTTGCGCTCGCACGACAGCGACACGCTGGTCGAGAACATGAAGACTTCGATCTCGACGGTGATGGTCGCGCGCCCGGCGCATTTGCCGCTCTCGAATTCGTAGCGCAGTTCCAGGTAGATCTCGATCGAGATGCTGACGATGCCCAGCACGCTGACGCAGCCGCCCATGCGGAAATAGCCGGCCAGCGAGCAGGCGTCTTTTTCCATGCGGAAGTAAATGCCCGCCATCACGTGCACGCCGCCGGAAGCCACGCCCAGGTTGACCGAGACGCTGGCGCCGAATTCGAACGCGGCCTCCAGCAGCTGGATGCCGGACGGGTCCAGCGTGACGCCGAAAAAGCCGCCGCCGCCGAACATGCAGACCGACAGGTTGAAAGGCTGTTCGCGCGTGCAGAAATTGAAGCGCACGGCCAGCGGCTGGCCGATGAAGGGCACGGTGAAGCCGGCGCCCAGGCTGAGGTTGGACAGGTTGAACACGCCGATGGCGATGGCCGGCAGCGCCACGTCGAAGCCCGCGTCCACGCCCTTGGCCGAGATGTCCAGATAGGGCGGATCGGAGAAACCGTCAAGCGGGATCAGGTCGCGCAGCGTTTCCACGAACGACAGGGGGCCGACGAACTTGATGTCGGAAAGCAGCACGTCCACGTCCATCTTGGCGGCCGTGTCGATGCGGAACTCGATCTTCTCGAAGTTCAGTTCGAGGAAGCTGGCCGGCGCGATCAGCACCAGGTCGAAGTGCTTGAGCGAGCAGGCGACCGAGAGCTTGGGCGCGCTCTGTCCGTTCTTGCGCACGCTCGCCTCGACCGCGATGCGCAGCCCTTGCGGGTCGTTGGCGACGAATATCGATTTGCCGGCTTCGGCCGGCCAGTTGCGGATCACCGGGTTCCAGTCGAAGCGCAGGGTCAGCTCGTCGCCGCACAGCAGGTCCAGCAGCTGGGCGCTGGCCAGCACGGCGTCGACCGCCAGCTGCACCGCGCGCAGCGCGCCCTGCGCGACCTGACGGGGCGCGCCTTCGAGCAGGCGCGCGGTGCCGATGGTCTGCGACAGGGGCTGGGCGGCATCGCCGATGGCCTGCAGGCGCAGCTTGAGCGTGGCGGCGTCCGAAAAAAGTTGATCCAGCTGGCCCGCCTGGCCGACGACGGCGTCGAGCGAGTCGTACAACGCCTTGCCCTGGACCAGCAGCGCGGGAATCGCGCCCAGGCTGTCCAGCAGTTCCTGCGCGGCGCCGGCGGCCTGCCGCAGCGACTGGCGATAGCCGTCCGGCAGGCCCACGCCGCCGACCTGGGCGTCGGCCGCGGTGCGCACGGCCGTGGCGGCGGCGCGCGCGGCGTCCAGCGCGGCGGGCAGCCCCGGCAGGGCGGGCGCGGCGTCGAAGGACTGTCCGGCAAGCAGTTCGATCTGCGCCACCACGTCCTGCATCGCCGCGCTCAGCGCGTCGACGCGGGTCCGGGCGCCGGCCACCAGGGCCGGCGCGTAGGCCAGGGCCTGGGCCTGCAGGTCCTGGAACCTGGCCTGCAGCGCTTTCAGGGCGCCCTGGGCGATGCGGCGGGGCTGCTGCGCCAGGTCCGCCACCAGGGCGTAGAGCCGTCCCATGTCGTTGGTCAGGCTTTCCAGCTGGCTGCAGCCTTCGGCCACGAAGCGCGGCACCCGCTCGGGCGTGTTGGCCGCGTTGGCCACGGCCTCGATCACCTCGCCCAGCGGGATACAGCCGAACAACAGCGGCAGGGGCAGGTCCGACAGCGTCTTGGGAAAGACGTCGTCGCCTTTCATGCGGCCGGCGACGAACTCCTGCACCGAGCCGCTGACCGGTCCGGCCAGCCGCGACAGCGCCGTGGGGCGCAGGTTGGGCTGCACGAAACCGCCCGCGCGGTCGCCCTGCCGGGAAAAGTCCAGCGCCGCGTTGCCGCGGTGCAAGGGGTCGGCGTCGATGTCGCCGAAGACCTGGCCGACGTTGGCGGCGTCGAAGCCGAAGCGGAGATAGTGCGCATTCCAGCTGAGGACGCTGTGGCCGTCGCCGCCGGCCAGCCCGGACAAGGCCGCGATGCGGATGGAGGCGCGCTTGACGCCCGGATAGAACAGCGCGTCGTTGAGCCCGTCGCTGTAGGCGCGCAGCCCGGCGTTGCCGGGATCGACCACGGCGTCGAACTCGATGGATTCCACCTCGGCCGCGGTGTCGCCGGCCTTGTGGCTGGGCGCCAGCGCGACGCGCTGGCGGTTGAGCTGCGCGACCCGCCGGCCGCTGCGGTCGGGCCGCCGCCAGGCCGTCTGCGCCTGCTGGGCGAAGGCCTCGGCCTGCGGCCACAGCGGCACCAGCGACTGCCCGCTCTGGCCGCGCGGACTGGCCTTGTCGCCAATCATGAAAATCATGGGCAGGCCGAACTGCACGCTGCGCCCATCGGTGTCGGTGGCCGAACAGGCGAAGCTGAAAGGCGCGCCCGCCACGCAGGGCCAGAACAGCTTGATGTCCTGGTTGTCGATATTGCTGGCGGGGCTGCCGGCCGGGTCCAGGTTGGGCGTGACCGTGGTGAGGATGCGCACGCTGGAGAACGGCATCTGCAGGTTCAGCAGCATCGGGTCGCCGACGCCGCCGTCGCGCGCCGGCAGTTCGAGGTCGTACACGCGCTCGCGCTGGCGCACGATGATGAACTGGCGCTGGCGCAGATAGGCGACATTGCCGGGCCGGCCCGGGTGGAACTTGCGTTCGCTGACCTTGATCAGCGCCGCGCGGTGGCCGAACGGAAACAGGAAGCCCTTGTAGACGATGCGCACGTAGTGGTCGCGGCCCATCGCGCCGCGGTGCGTCCATTCCTCCAGCGACAGCCCGGGGCCGTCCCAGTTGCCGCGCGAATCCAGCCAGGCGCCCAGCGAGGACAGCATCAGCAGGCGGGTGGCGATAGGCTGCGGCGTGTAGCTGGCGGCCGAGAAGTTCGACGACAGGTGCGCGATCTGGTAGCGATCGTAATCGTTCATCGGCATGAGGAACGGCGAGGCGTCGGGCGCGGGCAGGCGCTGGTCGGCCGGCACCGGATAGGCCGACTGCATGGGCATGGACGAGCCCTCGCCGCTCAGCGCCCAGATCGCGCGCAGCGTGCGCCGCGCATCCGGCGCGGGCGGTTCGACCGCGTCGCCGTCCTGCGTCGCCAGTAGCCGCGTGTGCCACAGCTCGGTGTGCAGGGTGGCGGCCGAGGTGGCGGGAGACTTGGCGTGCCGCCAACTCGTCTGCGCGTGCGGGCTGAGGATCAGGCGCCACGGCAGTTCGATGGCGGTCTGCTGCGCGCCTGGGGCCGCGGGCCGGGGGCCGCGCTTGAGGATGTCGATGATGGCGCCGGCGCGCTGCGGCGTGCGGACCGCGGCGACCGGGCCGGGCCGCGGCGGGCGCAGGCCGACGCCGCCGCCGGCCAGGCGCCGCTGCAGCGCGCCGGGCGCGTCCTGGCGCATGGCCAGGCGCGCATTGCGCAAGGCGAAGCTCGACAGCGCCGCGCGCTGCGCCGGACTGAGCTTGTCCAGGCGCTTGTCGAACAGATCGCGCAGGACCAGGCGCGGGGCGGGCGCGGCCGGGGGCCGGGCGTTGGCGGCCACGGCCGGCGGCAGCGATTCGATGGCGGCCAGCACGCCTTCCAGCGTGTAGGGCGCGTCGAAATCATCCGGGACCGCAAAGGCCAGCCGGGATTCGCCCGCGATGCGCGCCCGCACGGGCGGAGGAGCAAGCGAGTCCTCGTCCTGGCTGGCCGCGTTTTCCAGGAAGGTCTGTTCCGCGATCGACTGCGGCGGAAAGTGCACGATCAGCGTGGCCGCGCCGCTGCCGGTCTTGCGCAGCCGCGGCGGCTGGCCGGGCGAGACCGTCAGGTTGTGCAGCTCGATGCGCAGGGCCAGCAGGTCGGCCGGACGCAGCACGGGCTGGCCCGGACGGGTGCCGTCGAAGAAGTTGCGGTTGGGATTGGGGGCGAGGACGGGAATGTGCAGCCTTCTGGTGACCATGCCAGCTCTCCTGCAAAGAAGAAAACCTGGGAACACGACCAACTGCCAGCGTATAGAACTGCAATTCGCCGAAATCTATCGTTGTGTTGCGTTAGCGGTCAACAACGGCGCGTCCGTGCGCGAGGACGCCGCCGCGCAAGGCGGGATGTGGCTTTTGGATGTAGAAAGCGGGGGCGCGCAAGCCGGAATCCATATCGAAACCCAGCCGGCGGCAGCCATCCGGCACGGAGAACGCAGGATTGCGCGCACGGGCGCGGGGCGCGGATCGCGGCCGCGCTCGCCGGATTTATTTTGTACGTATTCGTAACGGCGGCTAGCCCGCCACGGCCGGCGCGCCGCCCAGTTCGGTCAGGCAGTCTTCCAGCGACGGGATGCCGCAAGCCAGGGCCTCGACGGTGGCGGCGTCGACCTTGGACAGCGGCGGGATCTCGGCCAGCACGCGCACGTTGCCGAAGCGCTCGATGGCTTCCTTGTTGCCGGCCGACAGCGGCCCGCTCATGATCACGCCGAGCACGGCGATGCCGCGCCGCCTGAGCGCCTCCAGGCTGAGCAGGGTGTGGTTGATGGTGCCCAGCCCGCTGCGCGCGGCCAGCACCACGGGCAGGTCCAGACGCGCGATCAGGTCGATCATCATGTGGGTGTCGTCGATCGGCACGTAAAGCCCGCCCGCGCCTTCCACGATGAGCGGGGCCTGGGTGGCGGGCGGGACGATGCTGGTGGCGTCGACCACGGCGTCTTCCAGCGTGGCCGCCGCCCACGGCGACAGGGGCGCCTGCAGCACGTAGGCGGGCAGATGCAGCCGCTCGGGCGGCAGCCCGGCCAGCTGGGCCACGGTTTCGGTGTCGCCGGGTTCCTCGGACACGCCGGTCTGCACCGGCTTCCAGTAGTCGGCGTTCCAGGCGCGCGCCAGGATGGCCGACACCAGGGTCTTGCCGATACCGGTGTCGGTGCCGGTCACGAATACGCCGGCGGGGCGTTGATCAGTTTTTTTCCACATGCCATAGGCCAGGTGATAGGTCACCGTGGCTCCTCTTCGATCGAATGCCGCCAGCACCCGCCGCAATCCGGCGGGGCTGAGCGGCTTGCTGCCGGGCGCCGGGCTGGTGGCGCCGATGCCCTTCAGGCCCTTCAGGAAATGCAGGCCGTCAGGATGATTATGTAGCAGCCGTTCGCCGCGCACGCCACCCGTCAGATTGCCCATGCCCGGACGGATGGCGTCCAGCGGCGGATAGGCCGGCGTGGCCGCGCTGAGCCCGGCCTCGCGATGGGCCGCGCGCCATTCCTGGAACGTGCCCGCAGCCAGGGTCGCCACCGCCAGGCGGCCGCCCGGAGCCAGCAGCGCGGCCAGCCGGCCCAGGCCGGCGTTCAGGTCGGAGAACCATTGCACCGCCAGGCTGGAGCAGATCAGGTCGTAGCCCCCGGGCAGCCCTTCGGGGCGCTCGCCGTCGAGCAACCGGTAGCGGACCGTGCCGGGCGGGGGCGGGCGGCTTTGCGCGGCCGCCAGCATGCCGGGCGAGATGTCCGTCACGGTCCAGTCGGCCGGCCCGATGCGGCGCGCCAGCGCCCGGGTCAGCAGGCCGGTGCCGCAGCCGATCTCCAGGATGCGCGGATGGCGCGGCAGCGGCAGCAGCGCGATGTCGTCGGCCAGGCGTTCGGCCGCGATGCGCTGCACCGGCGCATGGTCTTCGTAACGGCGGGCGGCCGCGCCGAAGCGCGCCGCGACGGGGACGGCCGTCATGGCGCGCCCGCCGCGCGGGCGATGAAGGCGCGCAGCGCGTCGGCGCACCAGCGCGCGTCCGAGACCGGCAGCAGATGCCCGCCGCCTTCGCGCCAGCGCAGCTCGCAGCCGGGCGCGCCGGCGAAGGCCGCCTGCGTCATGGCGGCCGGCACGATGGGGTCCTGCGCGCCGGCCAGGACCAGCAGCGGCGCCGGCAGCGCGGCCAGGGCGGCGCGCCGGTCCTCGTCGCGCAGGGCCCGCAGATCGCGTTCGAGCGGCTCCAGCCGGGGCGGACCGAACGGCGCGTCCGCGCCGCAGCGCTGGCGGAAGTCGCGCAGCACGGCCTCGGGGTCCGCGGCCAGGCGCTTCTGCATGCGGTCCAGCATGCGGGGCGGCACGCCGGCCTCGAAGCCGGGTCCGGCGGCGAAGCGCGCAAAGCCGTTGATGGCCGCCAGCCCCAGGCAGCCGGGCGGCAGGCGGCGCAGCAGGCGCAGCGCGCCCAGCGAGTGGCCGATGGCGATGACCGGGCCGTCGACGGCGGGGTCTTCGGGCGCGCCGAAATAGCCGGCGTCGAAGGCCGCCTGCGGCCAGTCGCCAAGCTCGGCGCGCAGCGGCGTCCAGACCGAGGCGTCGAAGGCCCAGCCGTGGACGAACAGCAGGGTGGGGCGGCGCGTCACGCCAGCACCGCGGCGAAGCCGTCGATCAGGCGCGCCACGTCGGCGTCGCGGTGCGCGGCGCTCAGGGTCACGCGCAGCCGGCTGGTGCCGGCCGGCACGGTGGGCGGGCGGATCGCCACCGCCAGCAGGCCGCGCTGTTCCAGGGCCGACGCCATCCGCAGCGCGCGGGCCGCGTCGCCGACGATGGCCGGCACGATCTGGGTGGACGAGTCGCCGGTGTCCAGCCCCAGCGCCTGCAAAGACGCGCGCAGATGGTCGCCGGCGGCCGCCAGCCGGGCGCGTTCGGCGTCCAGCGTGGGCACCAGGTCCAGCGCCGCGTCCATGGCGCCCAGCACCGCGGGCGGCAGCGCCGTCGTGTAGATGAAGCCGGAGCAGGCGTTGACGAGGTAGTCGCACAGCGCGCGCGAACCGGCCACATAGGCGCCGAATCCGCCCAGCGCCTTGCTGAAGGTGCCCATGGCCAGATCGATCCGGCCCGGCGCCAGCCCGGCCAGCCCCATGCCGTTGGGGCCCAGCACGCCGGTGGCGTGGGCTTCGTCCAGGTAGACGAAGGCGTCGTAGCGGTCGGCCAGGTCGGCCAGGCGCGCCACGTCGGTCCGGTCGCCGTCCATGCTGAATACGCTTTCGGTGACGATGAAGCGGGTCACGGGCTTGTCCGCCGGGTTTGCGGCGCGCGCGGCCAGCAGGCTTTCCAGGTGCGCCAGGTCGTTGTGGCGGAAGCGGATCTGGCGCACGCCGGCGGCCAGGCAGCCGTGGTGCAGGCTGGCGTGGTTGAGCTTGTCGGCATAGAGCTCGACCTCGCCCCGGCCGGCGGCCGCGCGCAGCAGGGCGGGCAGCACGGCGGCGTTGGCCTGCCAGCCCGAAGCCAGCAGCAGCGCGGCCTCGGTGCCTTTGAGGCGGGCGAGCTTGGCTTCGACTTGTTCGTGCAGGTCCAGATTGCCGCAGACCAGGCGCGAGGCCTGGGCGCCGGCGCCGTGGCGGGCCGCCCATTCGCGCGCGCGCTCGACCAGCAGCGGGTGGCGCGCCAGCCCCAGGTAGTCATTGCTGGAGAAGTTAAGCATGGGAGCGCCGCCCAGCAGCAGATGCCCGGGGGCGGCGGCGCCGGCCGTGCGCAGGCGGCGCCTGACCTGGCGCGTTTCGGCGCGCGCCAGCTCGGAGAAAAACAGCGTATCCAGTTTCGACATCGACCCGTCCTGCGGCGGCCGGGCGGACCGTGAGGTCGGCGCCAGGCCGTAGAATGCGGGCCATTGTAGTGGAGGTGATTCATGCACACGCCCGACTGGATGGCCCGGGGCCATCCCCACATCTGGCTGCCCTATGCCCAGATGAAGACGGCCACGCCGCCGCTGCCGGTGGTGCGCAGCCACGGCAGCCGGCTCGAACTGGCCGACGGCCGCAGCCTGATCGACGGGGTGGCGTCCTGGTGGACCGCCTGCCATGGCTATAACCATCCGCACATCGCCCAGGCGGTGCGGGCGCAGCTGGACGCGATGCCGCACGTGATGTTCGGCGGACTGACGCACGAACCGGCCCTGACGCTGGCGCGCCGCCTGGCCGCGCTGCTGGGGCCGGGCCTGGACCGCGTCTTCTATACGGACTCCGGCTCGGTGGCGGTGGAAGTGGCCATGAAGATGGCGCTGCAGTTCTGGCTCAACCAGGGCGAGCGCGGACGCACCCGCTTCCTGGCGTTTCGCGGCGGCTACCACGGCGACACCTTCGGCACCATGGCGGTGTGCGATCCGGAAGAGGGCATGCACAGCCTGTACCGCGGCATGCTGGCCGAGCACGACATCGTCGATCTGCCGCAAGGCGAGGCCGAGCTGGCCGCGCTCGAGGACCACCTGGAGCGCCACGCGCCGCGGCTGGCCGGCATCCTGGTCGAGCCGCTGGTGCAGGGCGCCGGCGGCATGCTGCTGCACGACCCGGAAGTCCTGCGGCGGCTGCGCCGCCTGGCCGACCGCCACGGCCTGCTGCTGATCTTCGACGAGATCTTCACCGGCTTCGGGCGCACCGGCAGCATGTTCGCGTTCGAGCAGGCCGGCATCCGGCCGGACATCCTGACCTTGTCCAAGGCCCTGACGGGCGGCACCCTGCCGCTGGCGGCCACCGTCGCCAGCAGCCGGGTGTTCGACGCCTTCTGGTCCGACGATCCTTCGCACGCGCTGATGCACGGCCCCACCTTCATGGGCAATGCGCTGGCCTGCGCGGCGGCCAACGCCTCGCTGGACCTGTTCGAGCGCGAGCCGCGCCTGGAACAGGCCCGCGCCATCTCCGAGGCCCTGGCGGCGGGACTGGCGCCGTGCCGCGACCTGCCCTGGGTGCGCGACGTGCGGGTGCTGGGCGCCATCGGGGTGGTGGAGCTGGACGGCATCGGCGACCGCGAGGCGCTCAAGCGGCGGCTGGTCGAGGCCGGCGTCTGGGTGCGGCCTTTCGGCAACGTGGTCTACCTGACTCCGGCGCTGACCATAGAAGAGGACGACCTTGCCGGCCTGATGCGGGCCGTGAACGAAGTGCTGGGGCGCCAGCGCCCCTGAGCCGAGCGTCCCTGAGCCGGGCGCCCCTGAACCGGGCGCAACAAACCGCCAGGGGCGCCTTGATTCAGATCAAGGCAGGGCCGGCCGGCGCTGGGTACGATCGGCGCATGCGAGCCAAATCGATCTTTGCCGTCCCGGCGGGCCTGCCCCAGGCCGACCGCCAGTTGCGTCGCCATGCGCTGGTGCGCCTGTCGCTGGCGTGGCTGGCGATGATGCAGGTCATGATGTTCGCCTGGCCCGGCTACCTGCGCCACGACGGCATCCCGGCCGACGCGCTCGAGACGCTGGACTGGGCCATCGTGCTGATGAACTGGGCCAGCCTGGCGCTGACCGTGCCGGTGGTGCTGTATTCGGCCTGGCCCATCTGGCGCCTGGCCGGCGAGAACCTGCGGCGCGGCCGCGCCGGCATGGACGTGCCGGTGGCGCTGGGCATCGTCGCCGCCTTCATTCCCAGCGTCCACGCCACCTACACCGGGCGCGGCGAGGTGTATTTCGATTCGGTCACGATGTTCGTGGCCTTCCTGCTGACCGCGCGCTATCTCGAACTGTGCGCCCGCCAGTCCTTCGGCGGCGCCGCAGGCGGGGCGCGCCACGAGCGCATCGAGGCCGAGCGGCTGGCGCTGGGCGCGCGCGCCGACCGGCTGGCCTCGCGCTTCGTCATGGTCCAGGTGGCGCTGGCGCTGGCCGCGGCCGCCGTCTGGGCCTATATCGACGCCGCCCACAGCATCCCCGTGATGGTGGCGCTGCTGGTGATGAGCTGCCCCTGCGCCATGTCGATGGCGGTGCCCACCGCCATGGCCTCGGCCCATTCGGCGCTGGCCGCGGACCCCGCCATGCCCGACGCCGCGCTGGACGCGCTGCTGGCCGAGGCGCGCAAGAAGGCCCGCCAGAACCTGTACGGCTCGGTGGTCTGGCACCTGCTGATGACGCCGCTGGCCGTGGTCGGCTGGGTCACGCCCTGGCTGGCCGCCATCACCATGCTGGTGTCGTCGCTGGCGGTGGCCTACAACTCCTGGCGCCTGTGCCGCCGCGACTGGTCCGGCGCGCCGCCGTCGGCCGCGTTCGAGGCCGCGCCGTGACCATCCTCTATCTGCTGCTGCCGCTGTCGCTGCTGTTCGTGCTGGCCATCGGCGTGTCGCTCTGGTGGGCCGTGTTCAACGGCCAGTACGACGACACCGACGAAGCCGGCAGCGCCATTCTGCGCGACGACGACAGCGGGCCCGCCGGACGGGGCTGAAGCCCCCATGCCCGCCGCGCCAGCCATAGATCTGTTGCGCAACCTGCTTGTTCCCCCGTACTGCCGACAGGGTTTGATTCATATCAACGTCCGTTTGGCCGCCAACCGCCATCATGGCAACTTGGATCTAATTGTTTCTCTTTAGGGGAAGGTGATGAACGATTGCGCCGCAATCGCAAACAAGGCCGATACCTTCAACTACCGGATCGTGAGGCAGTTCGCGCTCATGACGGTGGTCTGGGGCATCGTCGGCATGGCCGTGGGCGTATTTATCGCCGCGCAGCTCATCTGGCCGCAGCTGAATTTCGACACGGCGTGGCTGTCCTACGGCCGCCTGCGCCCGCTGCACACCAACGCGGTCATCTTCGCATTCGGCGGTAGCGCGCTGTTCGCAACGTCGTATTACGTCGTGCAGCGCACCTGCCAGGCCCGCCTGTTCTGTGGCCCGCTGGCCGCGTTCACGTTCTGGGGCTGGCAGATCGTCATCGTCGCCGCCGCCATCACCTTGCCCATGGGCTTCACCAGCAGCAAGGAATACGCCGAACTGGAATGGCCGATCGACATCCTGATCACGCTGGTGTGGGTGGCCTACGCCATCGTGTTCTTCGGCACCATCGTCAAGCGCCGCTCCAAGCACATCTACGTGGCCAACTGGTTCTTCGGCTCGTACATCCTGACGATCGCCATCCTGCACATCTTCAATAACATCGAGATGCCGGTTTCGATGTGGAAGTCCTATTCGGCCTACGCCGGGGTGCAGGACGCGATGGTGCAGTGGTGGTACGGCCACAACGCGGTGGGCTTCTTCCTGACCACCAGCTTCCTGGGCATGATGTACTACTTCGTGCCCAAGCAGGCCGGGCGTCCCATCTATTCCTACCGCCTGTCCATCGTTCACTTCTGGGCGCTGGCCTTCACGTACATGTGGGCGGGCCCGCACCACCTGCTGTACACCTCGCTGCCCGACTGGACCCAGTCGCTGGGCATGACGTTCTCGCTGATCCTGCTGGCGCCGTCCTGGGGCGGCATGATCAACGGCATCATGACCCTGCAGGGCGCCTGGTACAAGCTGCGCACCGATCCGATCCTGAAGTTCATGGTCACGGCGCTGTCGTTCTACGGCATGTCGACCTTCGAAGGCTCGATGATGTCGATCCGCACCGTCAACGCGCTGTCGCACTACACGGACTGGACCATCGGCCACGTGCACTCCGGCGCGCTGGGCTGGGTCGCCATGATCAGCTTCGGCTCGCTGTACTACCTGGTTCCGCGCCTGTACGGCCGCGAGAAGATGTACAGCGTCAAGGCCATCGAACTGCACTTCTGGATCGCGACCATCGGCGTGGTGCTGTACATCGCCTCCATGTGGATCGCCGGCGTGCAGCAGGGCCTGATGTGGCGCGACACCGCCGCCGACGGCACCCTGGTGTACAGCTTCGTCGAAGAGCTGAAGACGCGGGTTCCGTATTACCTGATCCGCCTGCTGGGTGGCACGCTGTTCCTGTCGGGTGTGTTCGTCATGGCCTGGAACGTGTGGATGACGGTGCGCGGCGCGCGCCCGGTCAACCCCGCCATTCCGCTGGACGATCCCCATGGCGCGCGTCCGTCGGTCGCACCGACCGCCGTGCCGGCCACCGTTTGACGAGGACATCATGGCCAACAAGCAACGCGGCTTCTTTTCCCACGAGACGCTCGAGAAGAACATCGGCTGGATGATCATCGCCAGCATCCTGGTGGTGTCCTTCGCGGGCCTCGTACAGATCATCCCGCTGTTCTTCCAGCACAGCACGACCCAGGCCGTCGCCGGCGTCGAGCCCTACAGCCCGCTGCGGCTGATGGGCCGCGACATCTACATCCGCGAAGGCTGCGTGGGCTGTCACTCGCAGCAGGTGCGGGTGCTGGCCGCCGAGGTGCAGCGCTACGGCTCGTACTCCATCGCGGCCGAATCGGTCTTCGATCGTCCGTTCCTGTGGGGCTCCAAGCGCACCGGTCCCGACCTGGCGCGCGTGGGCGAACGCTACTCGGACGACTGGCACCGCATCCACCTGCGCGATCCGCGCAAGGTGGTGCCGGAATCCAACATGCCGGCCTATCCGTGGCTGGAGAAAACCGTCATCACCGGCGCCGACGTGGACCAGCGCATGCGCGCCCTGCGCAAGCTGGGCGTGCCCTACACGGACGAGGAAATCGCCGCGGCGCCCAAGGCCATCGAAGGCAAGACCGAGGAAGACGCGCTGGTCGCCTACCTGCAGGGCCTGGGCGTCGGCGTGCGCAAGGCCAGGCAGGCCGAAGCCGCCGAGGCGGCCAAGCGGGCGGCCCAGCCGCCCCAGCCCGCCGCTCAGCCCGTCCAACCCGCCGCGCCGGCCGCAACGGGAGAATGACCATGCTGGGCTACCTGAGCGCAATCGTCACCGCCATCTCGATGGCAACCTTTTTTGGCATCGTCTGGTGGGCCTGCTCGCGCGGCCGCCAGGGCGCCAACCGCGAATCGGCCATGCTGCCGTTCGCACTGCCCGATGAATTCGGGCCGGGACAACATGATGGAGCGAATCGGTCATGAGCGATTTCGTTAATGGCTTTTGGGGGTATTTCATCTCGATCATCGCCCTGGGCGGCGTGATCTGGTGCATCTGGCTGCTCTACACCCAGCGCCGCTGGCTCGGCACCAAGCCGGTCGCCGGCCAGGTCGAAGACACGGGCCACGTCTGGGATGGCGACCTGACCGAACTGAACAATCCGGTGCCCCGCTGGTGGACCTGGATGTACCTGCTGATGTGCCTGTTCGCGCTGGGCTACCTGTTCTTCATGCCCGGCCTGGGCGAGTACAAGGGCCAGCTGGGCTACAGCAGCACCGGCGAGGTCGCGCAGCAACAGGCCAGGATGGCCGAAGCCGTGCGCCCGATCTACGCGCGCTTCGAGACCATGGACATTCCGCAGATCTCGCAGGATGCGGGCGCGCGCGAAATCGGCCAGCGCCTGTTCCTGAACACCTGCGCGCAATGCCACGGCTCCGACGCCAAGGGCGGGCCCAGCTTCCCCAACCTGGCCGATGGCGACTGGCTGCACGGCGGCTCGCCGGAAGCCATCATGCAGACCATCACCAAGGGCCGCGTCGGCATCATGCCGCCCTGGAAGGGCACCATCGACCCCAAGACCGCCGGCGACATCGCCCAGTACGTGCGTTCGCTGTCGGGCCTGACCGCCGATCCGGTGCGGGTGTTCCGCGGCAAGCGCGAGTTCGCCAACTTCTGTGTCGCCTGCCACGGCGTGGACGGCAAGGGCAACCAGGCGCTGGGCGCGCCCAACCTGACGGACGACGTCTGGCTCTACGGCGGTTCCGAGGCCACCATCGTCAAGACCATCCTGGACGGCCGCGACAACCGCATGCCGGCCCACGAAGAGATCCTCTCGCCGGAGCAGATCAAGATCCTGACGGCATGGGTCTGGGGCTTGTCCAACAAGCCCGGCGCCGAGTCCGTGGCGTCCAACGAGGCGGCGAAATAAGGGCAGGGGGCGGGCGATCCCCGCCCCCCTATCACTGACTTAAAGCACGGAGCAGCATATGGAAGATGGGTCAACCGCAAGCGTCGGCGGCAATTCGCCTGGCGGTGACCCGCCACCCTGGCGGCCCCACACGAGGCCGCCGCGTCCCGGCCAGGAAACCCTGGAACAGACGCTGGCGGACGTGCGCAGCAAGATCTACCCGCGGTCGGTCAGCGGCATTTTCGCGCGCTGGCGGATCGCCTTCGTGTTTCTCACGCAGATCATTTTCTACGGCCTGCCCTGGCTGCAGTGGAACGGGCGCCAGGCGGTGCTGTTCGACCTGGGCGCGCGCAAGTTCTACCTGTTCGGCCTGGTGCTGTGGCCGCAGGACGTGGTCTACCTGGCGGTGCTGCTGGTCATTTCGGCGCTGGCGCTGTTTCTGTTCACGGCCGTGGCCGGGCGGCTCTTCTGCGGCTACGCCTGCCCGCAGACCGTCTATACCGAAATCTTCATGTGGATCGAGCGCAAGGTCGAAGGCGACCGCGTCGCGCGCATCCGCCTGGACGAATCGCCCTGGAGCTGGCGCAAGGCCCGCCTGAAGCTGACCAAGCATTTCCTGTGGATCGCCGTGGCCTGGTGGACCGGCTCCACCTTCATCGGCTATTTCGCGCCCATCCGCGAACTGGGCCACGAGCTGTTCACGCTGCAGCTGGGGCCCTGGCAGTGGTTCTGGATGCTGTTCTACGGCTTCGCCACCTGGGGCAACGCCGGCTTCATGCGCGAATCGGTGTGCAAATACATGTGCCCCTACGCGCGCTTCCAGAGCGTGATGGTGGACCCCGACACCTTCGTGGTCACCTACGACAAGGTCCGCGGCGAGCCGCGCGGCGGACGCTCGCGCAAGATCGACCACAAGGCGGCCGGCATGGGCGATTGCGTCGATTGCAGCCTGTGCGTGCAGGTCTGCCCCACCGGCATCGATATCCGCGACGGCCTGCAGTACATGTGCATCGGCTGTGGGGCCTGTATCGACGCCTGCGAACAGGTCATGGACAAGATGCAGTACGAGCCGGGCCTGATCCGCTACACCTCCGAGCGCGCCATGCTCGACGGCCTGTCCACCAAGAGCGCGCGTTCGCATCTGCTGCGCCCGCGCGTGCTGATCTACGGCGCGCTGATCCTGGCGCTCGCCATCGCCTTCGTGGCCTCGCTGGCCATGCGCAATCCGCTGCGCGTCGACATCATCCGCGACCGCGGCGCGCTGGGGCGCGAAGTGGCCGGCGGCCAGATCGAGAACGTCTACCGCCTGCAGATCATCAACACCTCCGACCAGCCCATGCGCCTGCGCCTGAGCGCCGAGGGCATGCCCGGCCTGACCGTGATGGCCGGCCAGCAGGGCGCCGATACCGTCGACGTCGAAGCCGCGGCCAACAAGCTGGTGCCGATGGTGATCCGCGCGCCCGCCGGCGCCGAGCCCGGCGCCCACCCCATCACACTGCGCGCGCGCGGCCAGGACGGCGAGCAGCGCGCCATCGAAACCGACGAAGCCGCCAGCTTCTACGTTCCCGAGTAAGCACAGAACAGGATATGTCCATGAACGCAGCCCAGCCCGCGCAGCCCGCCAAACCCTGGTACCGTGAACCCTGGCCCTGGATACTGATGGCCGGGCCGTTCCTGGCCATGATCGGGTGTTTCATCACCATCTATCTGGCCTACACGAATTTCAGCAACCAGCCGATCCAGGAAGGCGTGGTCAAGCGCGGCCTGGTCGTCGAACAGACCGCGCCGAACGCCAATCCGTAGAACGGGAGTGCACTGATGGGCTTGAGATCGTTGATGTGGATACTGTGGCCGTCGTTCCTGGCCGCCGCCGCCTGTAGCGTGCTGGTCTTCGCGTTGATCGACCCGCTGGACGTGGCGATTTTCGGCCACGTCCCGACCGGGCGCGTGGGCTTCTACACCATCTCGTTCTTCGTATTGTGGGTGATGGCCGGGCTGTCCAGCACGCTGACGGCCTATCTCATGCCCAAGCCCGAGGAAGACGAGGACCTCTAGCGAGGGCCTAGGCCTTCCTGACGAATTCCGACTTCAGGCTCATGGGGCCGAAGCCGTCGATCTTGCAATCGATGTCGTGGTCGCCGTCGACCAGGCGGATGCCCTTGACCTTGGTGCCCATCTTGATCACGCCGCCCGAGCCTTTCAGCTTCAGGTCCTTGATGACCGTGACGGTGTCGCCGTCCTGCAGCACGTTGCCGGCCGAGTCGCGGTAGACGCGGGCCTGCTCGGCGGCGTCGCCCGCCTGCGCCGACCATTCGTGCGCGCATTCCGGGCAGATGTAAAGGCCGCCGTCTTCATAGGTGAATTCGGACCGGCATTGCGGACAGGCGGGCAGGGTGCTCACGGGCAAATCTCTCTGGTAAAAGGCGCTATCGCGCAACCCGCAAGTATACGGCGCGGCGGCCTCAAAGGTCCGGGTCGCCGTGCAGCAGGCCGACGAAATGCCGGGCCGCCGCGCTCAGCGGCCGGTCGCGCGGCACGATGCTGCCGAAGGCCGTCAGGCGGTGGCGGATGCGGTAGGGCAGGATGGCGAGCAGCCCGTGTGCGGCATAGCGGCCGGCCACCGATTCCGGAATCACGCCCAGCATCGAAGACTTCATCGCCAGGTTGGTGGTGGTCAGGATCGACGCCGATTCGATCAGGCCCCGCGGCGGCGCGGCGTCGTGCGCGCGGAATTCCTGCTCCATCACGTCGCGCATCGGGCTGCCGTGTGGCTGCAGCACCCACGGATATTCCATCATGGCCGCGAAGTCCACGCGCTTGCGCCCGGCCAGCGGGTGGTCCACCGCGGCGATCACCGACAAGGCCTCGTCGCCGATCGGGCGGAAAACGTAATGGCGTTCCGGCAGCGTCAGCATGCGGCCGATCACCACGTCCAGCTTGCCCTCGGTCATGCGGCCGATCAGCAGGTCGCTGGTGCCGGTGGAGATCTCCACCGCCAGCAGCGGATAGGTCTGCTTCAGGCGCAGCAGCGCATCGGTCAGCGGCCCCGGCGAGGCCGCCATGATGCTGCCGATGAAGAGCTTGCCGGTGCTGCCCAGCCGTACCTCTTCCAGCTCGCGCGCCAGCGACGCCACCGTGCCGCGCATGCCGCGGAAGTACTCCATGACGCACTCGCCGGCGGCGGTCAGCGCCAGCCCGCGGCCGACCCGCCCGAACAGCGGCTGGCCGATGGCCAGCTCCAGTTCGTGCAGCATCTTGCTGGCCGCCGATTGCGTCATGTTGAGCTGGGCGGCGGCCGCGCGCAGCGTGCCGCGCTCCTCGATCGCCAGCAGCAGGACGATCTGGCGCATGCGCAGCCGCGACAGCAGCGCAGGGACGGAAATCGTACGTTCCATGATTGATCGCCTAAGGTGAACGGTTGGTTCAAAAGTTTCATTTTACGGAAACTAAGCTTGTTTCTAAGATGGAGCCACAAAAACAGTAATGACCGCCAGGCGGCAAACCAGCTACCCAAGGAGACAACCATGAAGACTCGGCTATACGCAGCCATGGCGGCAGGGGCCTTGTGCCTGTCGGCCCTGGCCCCCCTGCAGGCGCTTGCCGGCGACTGGCCCAGCAAGCCCCTGCGGCTGCTGGTGGGCTCGGCGCCGGGCGGCGGCACCGACGCGATGGCGCGGGCCGTGGGCGACGAGCTCGGCCCGCTGCTCAAGCAGACGGTGGTGGTCGAAAACAAGCCGGGCGCGTCCAACACGCTGGCGGCCGACCAGGTCGCCAAGTCCGGCGATCCGCACACCATGGTGATGGGCGTCTCCACCGCGCACGCCATCGCGCCGCACCTGCTCAAGCTCGGCTACGACAACGACCGCGACCTCGTGCCCGTGGTGTTCGTGGGCGCCGTGCCCAATATCCTGGTGGTCAACAACGACCTGCCGGCCAAGTCGGTGTCGGAGCTGATCGCGCTGCTCAAGGGCAAGCCGGGCGCCTACAACTTCGCCAGCAGCGGCGCGGGCAGCACCCAGCACATCGCGGCCGAACTGTTCCAGGACGCCGCCGGCGTGAAGATGGTGCACATCCCCTACCGCGGCAGCGGCCCCGCGCTGGTGGACCTGATCGGCGGGCAGGTGCAGGTGGCCTTCGAAACGGCGTCGTCCGTCATCCCGCACATCAAGACCGGCAAGGTGCGTCCGCTGGCCGTGCTCAGCAAGCAGCGCAACCCGCAGATTCCCGACGTGCCCACGATGGAGCAGGCCGGCCTGCCGGGCGTGGAAATGAGCGCGTGGTACGGCATCTACATGCCCAGCGTCACGCCCCCCGCCGTCCAGACGCAGGTGCACGACCTGGTCAACCAGGTCCTGGCGCTGCCGGCCACCCAGAAACGCCTGCAGGCCATCGGCGCCGACCTCAACCCGATGAGCCAGGAGCAGTTCGCGCAGTTCCACAAGGCCGAGAACCAGCGCTACGCCGCCATCATCAAGAAAAACAATATTTCCGTGGAATGAGTCCCGAACCATGACGACTACGCAGCACAAACCCGTCATCGCCCTGACCCTGGGCGACCCCGCCGGCATCGGCCCCGAACTGATCGCCCGCCTGCTGGCCAGGCCTGAAGCCTGCCAGCACGCCAACATCGTGCTGGCGGGCGACGCCTGGCTGTGGCGCGAAGGCCAGCGCGTGGCCGGGGTGCAAGTGCGCACCCAGCCGGTGCCGGGCTTCGAGGCGCTGCGCGACCGCCCCGACAGCACGGTCCCGGCCTGGCTGGAGATGGATACGGTGCGGCAGGACGAAGTGCGCGTCGGCCTGGCCCAGCCGGCCGGCGGCGCCTCCGTGCTGTGCGTGCTCGACGCCTGTATGGACGCCGCGCAGGACGGCCACATCGACGCCATCTGCTTCGCGCCGCTGAACAAGTACGCGATGAAGCTGGGCGGCATGGCCCACAACGACGAGCTGCACCATTTCGCGAAATACCTGGGCGTGACCGGCTACTTCTGCGAGTTCAACACCCTGGGCGATCTCTGGACCTCGCGCGTGTCCTCGCACATTCCGCTCAAGGACGCGGCCGCCGCGCTCAGCGTCGACGGCATCAAGGACGCGGCGCGGCTGATCCACCGCTCGCTGCAGGCCAACGGCGTGGCGCAGCCGCGGGTGGCGGTGGCGGCGTTCAACCCGCATGGCGGCGACGGCGGCACCTGCGGACGCGAGGAAATCGACATCATCGCGCCGGCCGTGCGCCAGCTGAACGACGAAGGCCTGCCGGTGCGCGGCCCGTTCCCGGCCGACACCATCTTCCTGAAAGCCCAGGCGGGCGAGTTCGACGCCATCGTCACCATGTACCACGACCAGGGCCAGATTGCGCTCAAGCTGCTGGGGTTCTCGCGCGGGGTGACGGTGCAGGGCGGCCTGCCCATTCCCATCACCACGCCCGCCCACGGCACCGCCTACGACATCGCGGGCCAGGGCCGCGCCGACCTGGACGCCACCTGGCAGGCCTTTCTGATCGCATGCCGCATGGGCGCGTCGCACCGCGCCTCGCGCCTGGCGGCGGCCTGAGGCCCGCTTCTTCCCATCTTCTGCACGCAGGTAAGCTCCCATGAAAATCAAATCCGTCCGCGCTCGCGTCTACGAATGGACCGGCAAGACCGTTCCGCCCCAGGGCAACTTCTGCTCCAACGCCATGGACCTGCTGTATTCGCCGCAGGAAACCATGAGCACCTTCCGTTTCCACGGCTGGACCGTGGTCGAAGTCGAGACCGACGACGGCATCGTCGGCCTGGGCAACGTGGCGCTGGCCCCGCGCGTGGCCAAGGCCATCATCGACCAGTACCTGGCGCCGCTGGTGATCGGCCAGGACCCCTGGGACTACGAATACCTGTGGCAGCGCATGTACCGCGCCACCCACGCCTGGGGCCGCAAGGGCGTGACCATGGCCGCCATCTCGGGCGTGGACCTGGCCATCTGGGACATCCTGGGCAAGTCGGTGGGCAAGCCGGTCTTCAAGCTGCTGGGCGGGCGCACCAAGGAAAAGATCCCGGTCTACTACTCCAAGCTCTACCGCACCGACCTGGACGCCATGCAGCAGGAGGCCCAGACCTACCTGGACCAGGGCTTCACCGCCTTCAAGATGCGCTTCGGCTACGGCCCGGCGCATCTGCAGAAGGGCGTGGTCGAGAACCTGAAATCGGTGGAGGCGGTGCGCGAAGTGATCGGCTACGACACCGACCTGATGCTGGAATGCTATATGGGCTGGAACCTCGAATACGCCAAGCGCATGCTTCCCAAGCTCGAACGCTTCGAGCCGCGCTGGCTGGAGGAGCCGGTCATCGCCGACGACATCGACGGTTATGCCGAGCTGAACCAGCTGAGCTCGATCCCGATCTCCGGCGGCGAGCACGAGTTTTCGCTGTACGGGTTCAAGCAGCTGCTGGACCGCAAGGCGGTGTCGGTGGTGCAGTACGACACCAACCGGGTGGGCGGCATCACGGCGGCGCACAAGATCAACGCGCTGTGCGAGGCCTACAGCGTGCCGGTCATTCCCCACGCCGGCCAGATGCACAACTATCATCTGACCATGAGCACGCTGGCCTCGCCCATGAGCGAGTACTTCCCCATGTTCGACGTGGAAGTCGGCAACGAACTGTTCTACTACATTTTCGACGGCGAGCCGGTGGCCGAACGGGGCTTCATCGACCTGGACGACGACCGGCCCGGCCTGGGCCTGTCCCTGAAGACCGAATATCTCGACAGTTTCAACATCATCGAATAAGGCGCCATGACCCTCTCCAAGACGCCGCGCTACCGCGGCATATTCCCCGTCGTCCCCACGCCTTTCACCGAGTCCGGCGAACTCGACCTGCCCAGCCAGAAGCGGGCGGTGGATTTCATCATCGATTCGGGCGTGGACGGTCTTTGCATCCTGGCCAACTTCTCCGAACAGTTCGTGCTGTCCGACGAGGAGCGCGAGATCCTGACCCGCACGACCCTGGAGCACGTCGCCGGCCGCGTCCCGGTCATCGTGACCACGACCCACTTCAGCACCCAGGTCTGCGCCGCGCGCAGCCGGCGCGCGCAGGAGCAGGGCGCGGCGATGCTGATGATCATGCCGCCGTACCACGGCGCCACGATCCGGGTGTCCGAAGAGCAGGTGCACGGCTTCTTCCAGCGCGTGTCCGACGCGGTGGACATTCCCATCATGATCCAGGACGCGCCGGTCGCGGGCACGCCGCTTCCGGCCGCGACGCTGGCGCGCATGGCGCGCGAGATCGAGCAGGTGTCGTACTTCAAGATCGAGACGGCGGGCGCCGCCACCAAGCTGCGCGACCTGATCGACCTGGGTGGCGCGGCGATCGAAGGCCCCTGGGACGGCGAGGAAGCCATCACCCTGCTGCCCGACCTGGACGCCGGCGCCACCGGCTCCATGACCGGCGGCGCCTTCGCCGACGGCCTGCGGCCCATCATCGAGGCGCACCGGGCCGGACGCCGCGACGAGGCATACCGGCTGTACGAGCGCTGGCTGCCGCTGATCAACTACGAAAACCGCCAGGGCGGCATCCTGACCGCCAAGGCGCTGATGAAGGCCGGCGGCGTGATCGATTGCGACGCGCCACGCCACCCGTTCCCCGCGATGCGGCCGGAAGTCAGGCAGGGGCTGCTGGAGACCGCCCGGCGTCTGGATCCGCTGGTGCTGCGCTGGGGGAGGTAAGAGGAAGGGCGGCCCCAGCCGCCACCCCCCCATTTCCAAAACAGACTGTTCCGCCACCTCGAACAAGCCGCGCCGGCGTGGCGAGTAAAATCCCTGGCTGTCTATCAAGTCGGGGGCGCGTGTGCAGCCGGTCATTTCAGTCCAGGACCTAACCAAGCGGTACGCATCGGGATTCCAGGCGCTCAAGAACGTGAACCTGGATATCCAGCGCGGCGAAATCTTCGCCTTGCTGGGGCCGAACGGTGCGGGCAAGACGACGCTGATCAGCATCATCTGCGGCATCGTCAATCCCACTTCCGGCACCGTGCTGGCCGATGGCCACGACATCGTGCGCGATTTCCGCGCGGCGCGCGCCAAGATCGGGCTGGTGCCGCAGGAAATCTCCACCGACGCGTTCGAGAGCGTCTGGAACACCGTCAACTTCAGCCGGGGCCTGTTCGGCAAGCCGACCGACCACGCCTACGTCGAGAAAGTGCTGCGCGACCTGTCGCTGTGGGATAAGAAGGACAGCCGCATCATGGCGCTGTCGGGCGGGATGAAGCGCCGCGTCATGATCGCCAAGGCGCTGTCGCACGAGCCCGCCATCCTGTTCCTGGACGAACCCACCGCCGGGGTCGACGTCGAGCTGCGCCGCGGCATGTGGGAAATGGTGCGGCGCCTGCGCGAAAGCGGCGTCACCATCATCCTGACCACGCACTACATCGAGGAAGCCCAGGAAATGGCCGACCGGATCGGCGTGATCCGCAAGGGCGAGATCATCCTGGTCGAGGAAAAGCACGCCCTGATGAAGAAGCTGGGCAAGCGCCAGCTGGCCCTGACGCTGAAGGCGGCGCTGCCCGGCATCCCCACGGCGCTCGACGGCTTCCAGCTGGACCTGTCGGCCGACGGCCACACGCTGGTCTATACCTACGATAACCAGGGCGGCGGCGAGATTTCGCGGCTGCTGCACGAGCTGGGCAGGCTGGAGATCGAATTCACCGACCTGAATTCATCGGAAAGCTCGCTCGAGGATATCTTTGTCAGCCTGGTGCACGGTCAATCATGAACTTCTACGCCATCCGCGCTATCTACCTGTTCGAAATGGCACGCGCGTGGCGCACGCTGATGCAAAGCGTGCTGTCGCCCGTGATCTCCACCTCGCTGTACTTCGTGGTGTTCGGCTCGGCCATCGGCTCGCACATGGTCGAGATCGACGGCGTGAGCTACGGGGCCTTCATCGTGCCCGGCATGATCATGCTGTCGCTGCTGACGCAAAGCATCGCCAACGCGTCATTCGGCATTTACATGCCGCGCTTTTCGGGCACCATCTACGAGATCCACTCGGCGCCCATCTCGTACGTGGAAATCGTCATGGGCTACGTCGGGGCGGCGGCCAGCAAGTCCATCATCCTGGGGCTCATCATGCTGGCCACGGCGCGGCTGTTCGTCGACTTCGACGTGGTCCACCCGTTCTGGATGCTGGCCTTCCTGGTGCTCACGTCCGTCACCTTCAGCCTGTTCGGCTTCATCATCGGGATCTGGGCCGACGGCTTCGAGAAGCTGCAGATCATCCCGCTCATGATCATCACGCCGCTGACCTTTTTGGGCGGCACCTTCTATTCCATCAAGATGCTGCCGCCGTTCTGGCAGGCCGTCACGCTGTTCAACCCCGTGGTCTACCTGGTCAGCGCGTTCCGCTGGGCGTTCTACGGCGCGGCCGACGTGAGCGTCGGCGTCAGCGTGGGCATGACGCTGGTGTTCCTGCTGGCCTGTCTGCTGGGCGTGCGCTGGATCTTCAAGACCGGCTACCGGCTCAAGACCTGATCAGGCCGCCGCGGTGGGCGCGGCGCGCGCCATGCCGTCGAAGGCGTCGAGCAGACGTTCGCGCCAGGCATGGACCGGATCGTCCGCGGCCAGCAGGTCCAGCGCGCTGGTGCAGCGCGCCCACATGAACATGCCGAACACGGCGTAGTCGGCATAGGCGGGCCGTTCGCCGGCCAGATAGGGCTGCCGGGCCAGCGTCTGGCGCAGGGGCAGCAGGGCGGCGCGCAGCGCGGCGATCTGCGCTTCGTAGCCGGCCGGCAGGTCTTCCAGCCTGCCGAAGCGCTTTTCGCGCGTGGCGCGGAAGTAGTCCTTGTCCTTCTCGTGGATCAGCCCGTGGATGCTGGGCAGGAGCAGGCGCGCCAGCGTCGGTACCAGCGTGCTGTCGGCCCAGGAATTGGCGAACAGGCTCAAGGCCCGGCCGGCCGGGCCGCCGAACAGCGATGGGCGGTCGGCATAGGCGTCTTCGAGATAACAGGCGATCTGCCAGGAGTCGCTGACCACGTGGCCGCCGTCCACCAGCACCGGCACCAGCTTCTGGCCGGAAAAATCGATGGCTTCCTTCTCGGTGAAGCGCCACGGCACGGTCTGGGCCGACAGGCCCTTGTGGGCCAGCGCCATGCGCGTCTTCCAGCAATGCGGGCTGAACCGCAGCGACGGGTCGGCGCCCGCCAGGTCATAGAGAGTGAGGTCCGGGGTCAAGATGTCGCGCTCCGCTAAGACGGGTCTGGGGAATTAGAGGATAAGGCCAAAACGGGAAAAGCGGGCTTGCCCTGTTGCTCCGGACAGGTCAGCGCTTGAACAGTTCTTCGACCATGAAGTCGATGAATACACGCAGCTTCGGAGCCAGATTCTTGCTCGACGGCCACAGCAGCCGGAAGGCGCCTTGGTGCTCGATGTGCGCATCCAGCACGGTGACCAGTTCGCCCCGCTCGATGGCCTGGCGCAGCATGTAGTCCGGCAAGCAAGCGATGCCGAGGCCGGCGAGAGCCACTTCCATCAGCGCTGCCGACATGTTGCAGACCATCGAGACCGGCAGCCTCGCTTCCGCGGCGCCTTTCGCGCGCTTGAGCGGCCAGGATTCGAGCTTTCCCGTACTGGGGAATTTGTGTTGCAGGCAGGCGTGGTGGATCAGGTCGGCAGGAGCCTCGGGCGTCCCGCGCCTCGCCAGGTAGTCCGGCGAGGCGACCAGCTGCAGTCGGTAATTGCCCAGGGGCCGGGACATGAGGCGCGAGTCGGTCGGTTCGCCGGTACGCATCACCACGTCGAAACCTTCCTCGATCACGTCCACCAGGCGGTCCGAGAAATCCACATCCAGTTCGATAGCCGGGTAGCGGTGCATGAAGGCCGTCAGCGCCGGCATGACCAGCATGCCGACCAGGGGCAGGCTGATGCGCAGCCGGCCCCTGGGCGCCTGTCGGGTTTCGGACAGCTCCAGCTCGGCCGCCTCGACTTCGCACAGGATGCGCCGACAGCGCTCCAGGAACAGCGCGCCTTCGGCGGTCAGCGTGATGCTGCGTGTACTGCGGTGGAATAGACGCACGCCCAGGCGCTCCTCCAGCCGGGACACGCTTTTGCCCACAGCCGAAGAGGACACGCCGAGATTGCGCCCGGCTTCGGAGAAACTGCGGGTTTCCGCCGCCTGCACAAAGAATGCGATACCGCCGAGAGATTCCATGGCGTAGGTAATTTAGGAAAATTTGTCCAATATATTAAGAACATTAGCATTATTGTCTTGATCGGCATCTGCCTGCACCATGACTGCCTACATTCAATTCGTGCCGATTCCATGCCACATGGGCTCGGCATTCACAAAGGCAGATTCATGGCAATTTCGACCACAACGGCCCTCGGTGGCGTTACCCGATCCGCGCGCCTTCCCATCGCATCGCTTCTGGCCCTGGCGTTTGCCGGTTTCGTTACGATCCTCACGGAAGCGCTGCCAGCGGGCCTGCTGCCTCAGATCAGCGCCGGGCTGGGAATTTCCGAAGCACTGGCCGGCCAACTCGTGACCGTCTACGCCATTGGCTCGCTGGTAGCGGCGATTCCGCTAACCGCCGCCACGCAAGGCGCGCGCCGTCGCCCGCTGCTGCTTGCCGCCATTGCCGGTTTCTTCATCGCCAATACCGTCACCACGCTATCCAGCAGTTATGTCCTGACGATGGTGGCGCGCTTCCTCGCGGGTGTGTCGGCCGGCCTGTTGTGGGCGCTGCTGGCGGGCTATGCCGCGCGCATGGTGCCCGAGCACCAGAAGGGCCGGGCCATTGCTATGGCGATGGTCGGCACGCCGCTGGCGCTGTCGCTGGGCGTGCCGGCCGGCACTTTTCTTGGCGGCCTGGTCGGCTGGCGCATGTGCTTCGGCATCATGAGCGGGCTGGCGCTGCTGCTCATCGTGTGGGTACGCGTCAAGGTGCCGGACTTCGCCGGGCAGGCGGCCGGCAAACGGCTGTCGCTGCGCCATGCGTTCACCGTGGCCGGTGTGCGCCCGGTGCTGTTCGTGGTGCTGGCCTTCGTACTGGCGCACAACATTCTCTACACCTACATCGCACCGTTCCTGGCGGCGGCGGGGATGGCGCAACGGACGGACCTGGTGCTGCTGGTGTTCGGCGTCACGTCGCTGCTGGGCATCTGGATCGTCGGCGTGCTGATCGACCGGCACCTGCGTGCGTTGACGCTGGCCAGTACCGCTTTGTTCGGCCTGTCCGCACTGGCGCTGGGGGGCGCCGGCGATGCGCCTGCAATGGTCTATGCGGCGGTCGCCGTCTGGGGACTTGCCTTCGGTGGTGCGGCGACCTTGTTCCAGACGGCCATCGCCAAGACCGCAGGAGACGCGGCCGACGTGGCGCAGTCGATGCTGGTCACGGCCTGGAACATGGCGATCGCGGGCGGCGGCATCGTCGGTGGCGTGCTGCTGGACCGGCTGGGTGTCGTGGCCTTCTCACCCGCGTTGCTGGTGCTGCTGGCCGCTACCCTGGTCGTGGTGCGCGCCGCCAGGCAGCACGGTTTTCCAGCGGCGCGAGGATAAGACGCGATGGCGTTCCCGCATGTGCGTTGCTTCCTGGGGGGGCCTACGACAAAAAAAACGCCACGCGCCCGAAGGCGGGTGGCGTTTGCCGCGGCGGGGGCAGCGGCGGCGTCAGCGGGCGGGCGCGCCCTTGGTCATGTTCATGACGCGCTGCTTGAGCTGCGGGTCCTGCTGCACGGCCTGGCCGATGCCGTTGAATTCCTCGACGCTCAGGCCGTCGGCGCGGACCAGCTGCACCATCTTGGCGTCCGCTTCCTGGACGACCTTCTGCTTGGCTTCGTCGGTCTTGGCGGCGTCGACCTTGGGACGGTATTCGTCCACGACGCCGGAGATTTTCTGCGAGGCCGACGCGTAGCGCTGCAATTGCTGCTCGGTCGGCTGGATCGCGGGCGGGGGCGCCATCTGCTGCTGGGCCTGGGCTTGGGGCTGGGCGGCCTGCTGGGCAAAGGCGGGGGCACCGGACAGCGCCGCCGTCAGCAGCACGGCGGGCAGGACTCCCCACGCCGCGCGCGCCTTGCGCGCTTGCTGCCCCGCGGCAATATGGAATGCATTAGTGGAACGCTGCATGAAACCTCCATGTTCCGGTTGAATGTCCGACCATGATGGCAACCGGCCCGGCCCAGGGGCAAGTTTCGCGATGTGTTTTCCTGTGTCGGCAGGCCACCGCGGGCGCGCGGCGCGCGGCAGGGCGGCCCCGGGGGCGGGGCGGAAACGTTTTGCGCGTTTTCGTAGTCGCTGCTGGCCGCGATGTTTCCGGGCGCAATCAGGCCGCGTACCAGAGCACGGCGAAGAAATGGCAGACGGTGCCGGCCAGCACGAACAGGTGCCAGACGAAATGGCTGTAGCGCCAGCGGTTGTCGAGCACGAAGAAGGCCACGCCGCCGGTATAGGCCAGGCCGCCGGCCACCAGCCACCACAGGCCGCCGGTGGGCACTTTCTCGATGAGCGGATTGACGGCGATGAGCACCAGCCAGCCCATCGCCAGGTACAGTCCGGTGGACAGGGCGGGGCGGTTGAGCCGCTTGCTGGCCTTCAGGCCCACGCCCAGCAGGGCCATGCCCCACACCAGGCCGAACAGCGTCCAGCCCCACGGGCCGCGCAGCGCGCCCAGGGCGAATGGCGTGTACGTGCCGGCGATCAGCAGGTAGATGGCCGAATGGTCCAGCAGGTTGAAGAACTCCTTGGCGCGGCAGCGCGGCAGCGCATGGTATATGGTGGAGGCCAGGTACAGCAGGCACATCGACGCGGCGAATACCGCGGCCCCCACGATGAAGGCGGCGTCGCCCTGGCGCACGGCCGCGACGATCAGGATGGGCGCCGAGGCCACCGCGCCGGCCGCGCCGACGCCGTGGCTGATGGCGTTGGCGATTTCTTCGCCTAGGGTCTGGGGTCTGTCGTCGGGAAACATGAATGCGTCTCGGTTGGGCAAGCCTCCACCATAGGCGCTTTGCGACGCCGTCTCAAGACCGCCGCAAGGCGGATGCGGCGCAGATTTGATCTGGTGCAAGCCGGCGCTTGCCGCGGGGTCCGGGAGACCGCGCTGGCGCAGTTACCATACGATACATTCTCCAGGGGCTGACTGACCGAGGTTCGGATGGCGCGCAGTTTCACCAGTCTGATATTCAAGACCGCCAAGCGGCTCGGCCGGCTGCAGCGCGCCGCGTTGCTGGCGGCCGCGCCCAAGGCCGCCAGGCGGGCGGCCGTGCGCCGCAAGCCGGCGAAACCGGCCGCCAAACCCGCCGCCAAGGCCGCGGCGGCAGCGTCCGCCGGCCTGGGAGCCGGGCGCTGGGAGGCCTCCCGCCAGTACACCGACGGGTCCGGCCGGCGCCTCGCCTTCGCGCGCTATACGCCGGTTTCCGCGCCGCGTACCGGCATGCCGCTGGTGGTGATGCTACATGGCTGCCGCCAGACCAGCCTGGCGTTCGCGCGCGGCTCGCGCATGAACCAATGGGCCGATGCCGGCGGTTTCATGGTGCTGTATCCGCAGCAGTCGCTGGCGCGCCAGGTGCAGCGCTGCTGGCGCTGGTTCCAGCCGGACGACGCGCACGGCGGGGCCGAGGCCGACCTGATCGCCGGGCTGATCCGCTCGGAAGCGGCCCGCTTCGGGGTGGACCCGGAGCGCATCTACATCGCCGGCCTGTCGGCGGGCGCGGGCATGGCCGCGCTGGTGGCGCTGCGGCATCCGCGCCTGATCGCCGCGGTGGCCATGCATTCGGGGCCGGTGGCCGGCGACGCCCATAGCGCGGCCGGCGGCCTGGCCGCCATGCGGCGCGGCAGCGTCAAGCCGCTCGCGCCGCTACTGGAAAACATCGCGGACCCCACCGTTTTCCGGCTGGGCATGCCTGCGCTGATCCTGCATGGCCATCTGGACCCGGCGGTGGCGCCGCGCAATGCGCGCCAGTTGTTCGAGCAGTTCCGCGCGCTCAACGGCGTGCCGGCCGACGCCGCGCCGGTCGAGCGCGTGCTGGGGCTGGGCACCGAGCGGGCCTATCGCCGGCTGGACCTGCAGCGCGGGCGCAGCACCGTGCTGCGCCTGTGCGAGATCATCCGGCTGGAGCACGCCTGGAGCGGCGGAGACGGGTCCGTGCGCTACCACTCGGCCAACGGCCCCGATGCCTCGGCGCTGATCTGGCGCTTTTTCCGCACCCAGCGCCGCGTAGCCAGCTGAAGGGCTCAGGGCTGGGGCTTCTTGGCGGGATCGCCGCAGCCCTGCATGTCTCCCATCTTGGCCATGTTCTCGCGGATTTCGTCCGGCGTCAGGTCGAACTTGTGCGTGGCGATGGACCAGCGGTGGCCGTAAGGGTCCACCACCTGGCCATAGCGGTCGCCCCAGAACATGTCGGCCGCCGGCATGGTCACCTGGGCGCCGGCGGACACGGCCTGCTTGATGGCCGCGTCCACGTCTTCCACGTACAGGTGCAGCGTGACCGGCGTGCCCTTGAGGGCCTTGGGGCCCAGCGAGCCCCATTCGGGGAAGTCGTCCATCAGCATCAGCACCGAGTCGCCGATGCGCACGGCCGCGTGCATGACTTTGCCGTTGGGTCCGGCCAGCCGCGTGATTTCCTGGGCGTTGAACGCTTTCTTGAAAAAGTCGATGGCTTGCGCCGCGCCTTCGCACACGATGTGCGGGGTCAGCGTGTGCATGCCTTCGGGGATGGGCTTGCTTGCAGGGGTGTTCATGTGGATCTCCGATATTGGGTTCAGTCGCCGACCAGCGTGCGGAATCCCCCCCAGCACATCCGCTTGGTGTCGAACACGCCTTCGCAGCACATGTCCTTCAGGCGCGGATCGGCCATGACCTTGGCGTTGATGCGGTCCCGCTCGGCCCGGCTGACGTACAGAATCCAGGCGAATACGACGGTCTCGCCTTCGCGCGCGCCGGCCGCGGCGGTGAACGAGCCGAAGCCTTCGCCGTCGATGTCGTCGGCCGCGCCTTCGCGGTAGTCCAGCGCGCCGTGCTCGAGCCAGATGGTCCGGGCCAGGCTGGACATCTTCTGGTAGGCGTCCAGGTTGGCCGTGGGCACGCTCAGTAGAAAGCCGTCTATGTACTTTTCCATGATGAACTCCTGGTGTTGTTCTGATGCGCCCGGCGGCCCCGCGAGCCGCCTCTGGGCACATGCCGGAGCGGGTTCCGGTGTATGTCACTGTATCGGGATCCGGCGCGCTTTCAGATAGGTAATTGCGACATTCTTGAGGGTGGATTGCGACAGCCGCCAGGCGTATGCTTTGCAGGATGAAAAACATCGCTTTCCTGCTGCCCCGCGGGGCCAACATCGCGTCCCTGGAAACCGCCCGGCACGGCTTCCTGGTCGCCAACGAATACCTGGCCGCGCACGGGCGCGAGCCCCGGTTCAAGGTATGCACGCTGGCCCTGACGCGCGAGGTCAGCCTGGACGACGGCCGCATCACCGTGCAGGCCGACATGGTGCTGGACGAGGCGGCGGACATCGACATCTGCATCGCGCCGCCGCTGCTGGGTTCGGTGTCGGACGCGGTGCTGTCGAACCGCGAGCTGATCGAATGGCTGGCGCGCCACCACCGCGCCGGCGGCGAGGCCGCCAGCCTGTGCATGGGCGCCGCGCTGCTGGCGGCCGGCGGCCTGCTCGACGGCCAGCAGGCGGTGGTGCACTGGGTCGCGCAGAACCTGTACGCCAGCATGTTTCCCAACGTGCGCTGGGTCAGCGACCGCGTGGTCATGGCCGACAATGGCATCTACACCAGCGGCGGCGCGTTCTCGGCCGCGCACCTGGTGCTGCACCTGATCGAGAAATACACCGACCGCGAAACCGCCATCTGGTGCGCCAAGTACTTCCAGCTGGACTGGAGCCGCCAGAGCCAGCTGCCGTTCTCGGTGTTCATGGGCCAGAAGGCGCATGCCGACGAGGTGGTGCGCGCGGTGCAGGACTACATCGAAGGCCGCTACACGGAAAAGATCACGGTCGAGGAACTGGCCGGCCGCCACGCGATGGGCCGGCGCACCCTGGAACGGCGCTTCCGCCAGGCCACCGGCAACAGCATCGTGGAATACCTGCAGCGGGTGAGGGTGGAAGCGGCCAAGAAACGCCTGGAGACCTCGCGCAAAAGCGTGGCCGAGGTCATGTACGAGGTCGGCTACAACGACACCAAGGCCTTTCGCGACATCTTCAGCAAGTACTGCGGCATGTCGCCGGTGGGTTACCGCGAGCGGTATCACTTCCAGTAGGATGGGTAGAGCGCGAGAGCCTTTATGCAAGAACGCAAACGTCCAGCGCGCGCAACCCGTCGGTCCGCACCAAGCTATCTGGACGTTGTCGCCCACATCCGGTCTCTATACCACGCCGTGAACTTCATCGCCCCCGCAAGCGCGGCCAGCGTCACCGCGATCGCGATGCCCTGCGGCAGCTGCGGGCGGTAGACCAGCAGCGCGTCGGTCGCCGCCATCACGGCGAAGGCCAGCGCCCAGGCGGCGGCGATCGCATATTTCATGCGCGCGAAGCTGCGGGCCTTCCAGACGTATTCGGGTTCTTTTTCGCGCGCGTAGGCCAGCGTGAACGGCCGGCGCAGCGCCAGGGTCAGCAGGATGATGAACAGTAGCCCCGTGTCCACCCTCAGGCGCGCCTCGGAGATGGTCCAGGATTCGCCGTCGACCATGGGCGCGTACAGCGTCAGCCCGGCGAACAGCACGAAGGTGCCGGTCTCCATCAGCTTGACGCGGCGCTCCGGACTGATCCAGTCGCGCAGCACCAGCCCGGCCGATACGATCGCGCCAGCGGCCAATCCTTCCAGCACCCCGACAGCCCTTTCGATGATGACAAACACGATGAAGGGCGCGAACGCCAGCAGGATGTTCATCTTGATTCCCCAACCCTTGAGCTTTTGAGCACGCTCATTGCGCGTTTGCCGCGCCACAGTGAGTATCAAGACGCGAACGGTGTCTATTTCTGTCTGTCGTCCAGGATGAAGCATGTCGGGCCGCTCGTCCATCGGCCGCCGGGACGCATACCCAAGGATGAAATCCGCCATGCGTAGCAATCGCCGGCGTCCTACATGCGTTCGCCGGGCAGTTCGCTGGCCTGCCTGACCCAGTCCAGGAACTGCGCCTCGTCCAGCGCATCGTTTTCGTGGATGTCCAGATAGCGCGTCGCGGGGTGCTTGGACGCGCCCGGCGGAATTGGACTCAGCGAAGCGCCACGGAAGAAGGCCACCTTCACGTAGCGGGTGAAGCAATGGAAGCTGAGAAACCAGCCCTGGCCCTCGACCCCGTAAAAGGGCGAATTCCATTTGACCGCCTTGTGCACGCCGGGCACGGCGCGCACGATCAGCGCGTCCAGGCGCCGGCCCAGCGCGCTCTTCCAGCCGGGCATGGCCGCGATATAGGCCTGCACCGGCGCGTCGCCTTCGCCCTTGGGGATCTGGGGATTGCCGCCGGACAGCAGCACGGGCTGTCCGGGGGCAACGGAGGCGCTTTTGGCGGCTCGCTTATCGGTCATGTTCGGCATCCTGGCGCATGCATGGATTAGACCTGGAGCATTAATCCCGCGTTGCGGCTAGGCATCGTCGGGCATCTCGGCCTCGACCAGGCGCCTGAGCTGGTCCAGCGAATCCTGCCAGCCCAGGTAGCACATCTCCGTGGGGATGGCCTCGGGGATGCCTTCCTGGCGGATGGTGATTTCCGTGCCGCAGGATACCTGGCGCAGCGTGACGCTGGTCTGCATGTCGCCCGGCAGGCTGGGATCGTCGAACCGGTCCGAATAGCGGATTTTCTGGTTGGGGATCAGTTCCAGGTATTCGCCGCCGAAATCGTGGCTGTGGCCCGTGCCGAAATTGCGAAACGCCATCTTGTGCACGCCGCCGACGCGGGCGTCGAGCTGATGCACCAGGCAGGTGTAGCCGTAGGGGGGAAGCCAGCGCGCGACGGCGTCGGGTTCCAGGAAGGCCCGATAGAGGCGATCGGGCGTGGTGCGCATGACGCGATGGAGATTGACAGTACCGGTAGCCATGGTGAGTCCGCCTTTCGAAGAGTTTGCGTACTGACACGACGTACCAGTGAAGCGGAAATCGACACGGCAGGCCTAGGGGAAAACCCTGGAAATCCACAAACCGTTACGAAGTCGAGGCCGATTCGCCGCGGGCCGGTCGCTTGCGCCGCCGGCGCGCGGCCAGCCACTTGCCGGCCACGATGACCAGCAGCGCGCCCGCCAGCTCCACGCCCAGCTTGAGCGGCGCGGCCGGCTCGCCCCAGCGCTCGACGATGAAGATGTCGGTGATCAGCATGCCGCCGGCGATCCAGCCCAGCAGCCCGGCGCCGAAGGTCACCGCGATGGGGAAGCGGTCGATCAGCTTGAGCACCAGGGTGCTGCCCCACACGATGATGGGCACGCTCACGCACAGCCCGAAGATGACGTAATACAGCTGGTGGTCGGCCTGGGCGTTCTGCGCAGCGCCGGCGATGGCGATGACGTTGTCGAGGCTCATCGCGAAATCGGCCAGGATGATGGTCTTGATGGCCGACAGCACGCTGGTGCCCGCGGCGATGTTGCCGTGCGCGTCTTCCTCGGGGGCGAGCAGCTTGATGCCTATCCATACCAGCAGCAGGCAGCCCAGGGCCTTCAGGAAGGGGATGTCCAGCAGCACCAGCGCGAAGGCGATCAATAGCACCCGCAACAGCACGGCCCCCGCCGTACCCCAGAGTATGCCCCGCATTCGTTGGCGCGGCGGCAGATTGCGGCAGGCCAGCGCGATCACGACGGCGTTGTCGCCGCCGAGCAGGATGTCGATGAGAACGATCTGGAATATGGCGCCCCAATGGAACGTCTCGATGGCCTCGAGCATAAGTCTCCCGCCGCGAAGAAACGATGGGGCGCAGTAGGCGACGCGTTGCCGCCGCTGCGGATTTTTCAACCATTCTAGGCAAGCGCGCGGCCCGGGCGGCCAGTACTGGCGCTGCGTTCATGGTTATGCGCGGCCCTCAGTACAGCTCAGGCACCTGCCTTACCGGACGGTCCGGCTCGCGGTAGTCGCCCGGCTTCTGGCGCTTGGGCAGCTTGACCTTGGGCCGCGGCACGGACTCGTACGGAATGCTGGCCAGCAGGTGGCGGATGATGTTCAGGCGCACCCGCTTCTTGTCGTCCGATTGGGCGACGTGCCACGGCGAAACGTCGGTGTCGGACGCCTCGAACATATCGTCGCGGGCGCGCGAATAGTCGTACCAGCGGCTGTACGAGTCCAGGTCCAGCCGCGACAGCTTCCAGATCTTGCGTTCGTCGTTGATGCGGGCCTGCAGCCGGCGCGTCTGTTCTTCCTGGCTGACCTCCAGCCAGTACTTGAGCAGCAGCACGCCGGAGCCGATGATGGCGCGCTCGACCAGCGGCACGGCCTTCAGGAAATTGTCGACGTCTTCTTCGGAGCAGAAGCCCATCACGCGCTCGACGCCCGCGCGGTTGTACCAGCTGCGGTCGAAGATCACGACCTCGCCCGCGGCCGGCAGATGCGGCAGATAGCGCTGTATGTACATCTGCGTTTTCTCGCGGTCGGACGGCGCGGCCAGGGCCACCACGCGGAACACCCGCGGGCTCACGCGTTCGGTGATGGCCTTGATGGTGCCGCCCTTGCCGGCGCCGTCGCGCCCTTCGAACAGGATGCAGACCTTGGCGCCGGTGCGCACGACCCATTCCTGGAGCTTGACCAGTTCGACGTGCAGGCGTTCGAGCTCACGGTCGTACTCCTTGGCCGAAAGCCTAGCCGGCGCCGGCTTTTTATCCTTTTCTGCCTTCTTTCGAGCGTTCATGGCGGCACTCCGGAGTGCATGGCTGGAAACCTGCGTGCGCGTCGCGCGTCGCGGCGCGCAATCGAATTTAGCGCCGGACGGCGGGTTTTGTACATCGGCGCAACGGGGTCATCCCGACCCTCGTCTCTTCCTGTCCACACCCCTCTGGCGGGAAGCAAAAAAGGCTCCTAGAATCGATGCGCAAGTTGACATTCCGTCATGCAATCGCGGCATCCAGACCAGGAGACCCGTCTTCTTTGGATTTTGACCGCCCGGCCCGGGCGCCCGGCTGAAAATGCCAGGGCCCCGAGCCGGGTCCACGGGCGCCGCGCGCGCCGTTGCGGCTAGGTTCTGATCGATCCGATATCCATCGATGTCGCTGCGGACTTGTACGAATCGGCTGCTGCTGATGGGCGTGTTCTGCCTGGGCGGCTGCATGAAACTCGGGCCGGACTTCCAGCCCCAGCACGCGTCCTGGGCCGACGGCTGGAACACGCCGGCGCTGCAGCAGGCCACCCGCGCCGGGGTCGAGCCCGACGCGCGCCAGTGGTGGCGCATCTTCGACGATCCCGTCCTCGAATACCTGATCGGCCAGGCCGACGCCGGCAACGGCGGGCTGCGCATTGCCGGCCTGCGCATCATGGAGGCCCGCGCCCAGCTCGGCATCGCCCGCAGCGGGCTCTATCCCCAGGTCCAGGTGGTGGGCGCGGACGCCCTGTACACGCATCGCGCCTCGCGCTCGGCCCTGGGCACGCCGCAGCCCAGCAGCTTCTGGCAGTACAGCGCGGGATTCGACATCGGCTGGGAGCTGGATTTCTGGGGGCGTTTCAGTCGCGCCATCGAGTCGGCCGACGCGGCGTATTTCGAGGCCCAGGCCAACCGCGAGGACGTGCTGGTGCTGCTGCATGCCCAGGTGGCCGACAGCTACTACACGCTGCGCACCGCCGAGGCGCGGCTGCGCATCGCCCGCGGCAACGCCGCCATCCAGAAGCGCAGCTACGAGATCACGCAGCGCCTGTACGCCAGCGGCGAGACCGACGAGCTGGACCTGCAGCAGGCCAAGACCCAGTACCTGAGCACGCTGGGCACCATCCCCCAGTTCGAAAGCCAGATCATGCGCGCGCGCAACGCGCTGGCCGTCCTCATCGGCCGCCCGCCCGGCCCCATCCCGCAACTGGCCGAGAAAGAGGCGGTCGTCCCGCTGGTCGACCGCGCGGTGCTGCAGGACGTGCCCGCCAACCTGCTGCTGCGCCGGCCCGACGTGCGCGCCGCGGAATTGCGCATCGCCGCGCAGTCGGCCCAGATCGGCGTGGCCGAGGCGGACCTTTATCCCTCACTGACCCTGCTGGGCAGCATCGCCTGGACCGCCACTTCGCTGGCCGGAACCGGCGGCGGCGCGGCCCTGCTGGCCGGACCCAGCCTGAGCTGGAACGTGTTCGACCACGGCCGGCTGCAGAACAACGTGCGCGTCCAGGACGCGCGCCTGCAGCAGCTGATCGTCGCCTACCAGGACGAGGTGCGCGAGGCCGCGCGCGAGGCCGACGACGCCGCCAGCGGCCTGATCAAGGCCGTGGAGCGCGACCGCATCCTGCAGCAGTCGGCGCAGGCCGCCGAGCGTTCGCTGGCGCTGGCCAACGCGCTCTATCGCGAGGGCTATACCGACTTCCAGCGCGTGCTGGACGCGCAGCGCGCCGTGGCCTCGCAGCAGGACGCCTACGTGGTCAACCGCGGCGGCGCGGTGGGCGACCTGATCGCCTTGTACAAGGCCCTGGGCGGCGGCTGGCACACCGGCGAGCCGGTGCTGGACGCGGCCACCCGGCAACAGATGGAGCGGCGCACCGACTGGGGCGACCTGCTGGCCGAACCGCAGGCCGCGCCGCTCGAGAAGAAGGGGAAAGCCGATGAATGAACCGCAGCCCGCCGCCGCGCCTGCGCCGTCCGACCCTGCCCGCAAGGGCGTGGGCTGGGTCGCGCTGCTCATCGTGCTGAGCCTGGCCTGGTATCTGCTGGCCGACCGCTATACCCCGTATACGCAGCAGGCGAGGGTGGAGGCCTTCGTCATCGCGGTGGCGCCGGAAGTGTCGGGACGCGTGACCAAGGTTTACGTGCGCAACAACCAGGACGTGCAGGCCGGCGCCGCGCTGTTCGACGTGGACCCGGAGCAGTACCGCATCGCGCTGGAGCGCGCCCGCGCGGACCTGGAATCCATGCGCAGGCAGATCGGCGCCAGCACCGCCGGCATCGATTCGGCCCAGGCCTCGCTGCGGGCCGCGCAGGCCAACGAACTGAAGGCGCGCCAGGACAGCGGCCGGCTCGAACGCCTGTACCGCGAGGACCGCGGCACGGTCTCGCTGCGCCGGCTGGAGATCGCCCGCGCCAGCCTGGAGCAGGCCGTCAGCCAGGTCGCGGCGGCGCGCGCCGAAGTGCAGCGGGCGCGCGAGCAGGAGGGCGGCAGCGACGAGGACAACGCCAGGCTGCGCAGCGCCGCGGCCGCCGTGCAGAAGGCCGAGCTGGACCTGGCCAACACGCGGGTGCGCGCCAGTTCGCCCGGACTGATCACCGATCTGCGCACCGACGTCGGCCAGTTCGCCGCCGCCGGCAAGGCCGTCATGACGCTGATCCCGATCCATGACGTCTGGATCAGCGCGGAGATGACCGAGAACAACCTCGGCCATATCGAGCCGGGCACGCCGGTGGGCATCGTGCTGGACGCGCGTCCCGGCCGCATCTTCGACGGCCGGGTGCGCAGCGTGGGCTATGGCGTCAACGTCGGCCCGGGCACGCCGCCGGGCGGCCTGCCGACGGTGCAGAACAGCCGCGACTGGCTGCGCCCGGCGCAGCGCTTTCCGGTCATCGTCGAGTTCGACCGGGACGACCTGCCCGAACTGCGCGACGTGCGCGTCGGCGGACAGGCCGAAGTGATGGCGTTTCCCAGCTCCGGCAATCCGCTCAACCTGCTGGGCCGCGCCTATCTGCGCCTGATGAGCTGGCTTTCCTATGCCTACTGACGCCATTGCCGACGGCCGCGATCCGCGCGGCGTGCGCGCCCTGCGCCTGGGCGTGGGCGTCGCGCTGTGCGTGGCGATCGGCTTCGGCCTGGACCTGCCCATACCGATGGTCGCGCCGGTGCTGGGCGTGTTCCTGCTGGCCGGCATGAACCAGCCCTTGTCGGCCCGGGCCGGGCTGGGGCTGGTGGCGGCGGTCGGGCTGGCCACGGCCACCGGGCTGCTGCTCAGCCCGCTGCTGCGCTATTACCCGCTGGCCGGCGTGCTGCTCATCGGCCTCTGTCTGTTCCTGGCGTTTCGCGCCGGCATGCGCGGGGCCAACGGCGTGCTCACGATGTTCCTGATCATCGGGCTGACCATCATCGCCGCGGCCGGCACCGTCGATTTCCGGCTGGCGGCGCTGGCGGTCGAAGCGCTGGCCAAGGGCCTGCTCGCGGCCGTCGCCGTGCTGGGCTGTTGTCACTGGCTGTTCCGCGAGCCGGCGCAGGCGCCCAAGCCGCCGGCCGCGCCGGTCCTGCCGCCGGACCAGGCCGCCCGGATGGCCTTGCGCGCCACGCTGGTCGTGATGCCCGCCTTCCTGCTGGCGCTGACCGATCCGCTGGGCTACATGCCCATCATCCTGAAGTCGGTCAGCCTGGGGCGGCAGGCCTGCGTCACGGCGGCGCACGGCGCGGCGCGCGAACTGCTCGGCTCCACGCTGCTGGGCGGGCTGCTGGCCGTGCTGTTCTGGTGCGCGCTGAGCCTGTGCGTCAGCCTCTGGATGTTCTTTCTGTGGATGCTGCTGTTCGGCCTGCTGGCCGCGCGCAAGCTGTACCGGCTCAGTCCCACCCGGCATCCGCCGAGCTTCTGGCTCAACACGCTGGTGACGCTGGTCATCCTGCTCGGCCAGTCGGTGCAGGACAGCGTCGCGGGCAAGGACGTCTACACCGCCTTCGCCGTGCGCATGGGCCTGTTCATCGCCGTCACGCTGTACGCCTGCCTGATGCTGCGGCTGTTCGAACCGCGCCGCCGCGCGCCACGTCCGCCGGGGCCGTCAGTCCCGGCTTATTCAGACACCTGAAGAGGAGTCAGCCATGTCATCGCCGGAAAACACGTCTCAAGCCGCTCCCAGGCCGGGGTGGCGCTTCAAGTGCGGAATCGCGCTTTTCATCCTGGCCTTCGCGCTCTGGTTCCTCATCCCGATCGCCGCCGCCCTCGACGTGCCGGGCTCGCGCATCGCCGCGTTGACCGGCACCATCTTCATCGCCAACAAGGTGCTGCTGCTGACCTGCGTGGCCGTGATGGGCAAGGAGGGCTTCCAGCAGCTCAAGGCCATCGTCTTCGGGCATGCCAAACGGCTCGCGCCGGTGCAGAAGGTGGGTCCGGTGCGCCATGCCATCGGCCTGGCGATGTTCCTGATTCCCATCCTGACCTCGATGCTGGAGCCCTATGTGGATCAGCTGTGGCCCGGCCTCAGGCCCAATATGTGGCAGCTGCAGGTGCTGGGCGACGTGATGCTGATCGCCAGCTTTTTCGTGCTGGGCGGGGACTTCTGGAGCAAGCTGCGGGCGCTGTTCGTGAGGACGGCGTAGCCCCCCGCATCCGGGCAAAAACGGGTTGACACGATTTATGCTCAACACTAGCATAAATCGTGCCCTTTTTTTTGATCCATAAATACTCAAAATGAGTATATTGTGACGGAGACGCCCATGAATGCCCGGTCCAACGAATTTGACCTGCCCGCCGCCGCCGACCGCGTGCGCACGCTGCTGGCGCGCGAAGGCGCGGTGCTGGTGGCCCATTACTACGTGGACGCGGCCCTGCAGGAACTGGCCGAGCAGACCGGCGGCTGCGTCGGCGATTCGCTGGAAATGGCGCGCTTCGGGCGCGACCATCCGGCGCGCACGCTGGCGGTGGCGGGCGTGCGCTTCATGGGCGAGACCGCCAAGATCCTGAGCCCGGACAAGCGCATCCTGATGCCGGACCTGGAAGCCACCTGCTCGCTGGACCTGGGCTGCCCGGCCGCGGACTTCGCCGCGTGGTGCGACGCCCATCCCGACCGGACCGTGGTGGTCTACGCCAACACCAGCGCCGCGGTGAAGGCGAGGGCGGACTGGGTCGTGACCTCGTCCATCGCGCTGGACCTGATCGCCGCGCTGCACGCGCGCGGCGAGAAGATCCTGTGGGCGCCCGACCGCCACCTGGGCGCCTACGTCCAGCGCCAGACCGGCGCCGACATGCTGTTGTGGCAGGGCGCCTGCGTGGTGCACGACGAGTTCAAGGGCGTGGAGCTGGAACTGATGCGGGCCGAACATCCGCAGGCCCGGGTGCTGGCCCACCCCGAGTCGCCCGAGCCGGTGCTGGCGCAGGCCGACGTGGTCGGCTCCACCACGCAGCTGATCGACGCCGCCCGCCGGCTGGATACGGACACCCTGATCGTGGCGACCGACCAGGGCATTCTGCACAAGATGCGCGCGCAGGCGCCGGGCAAGACTTTCCTGGCCGCGCCGACCGCGGGCGACAGCGCCACCTGCAAGAGCTGCGCGCACTGTCCCTGGATGGCCATGAACGCGCTGTCCAGCCTGGCCGACGCGCTGGAACACGGGCGCAATGAAATCCTGCTGGACCCGGCGCTGGGCCTGCGCGCCAAGCGGCCCATCGACCGCATGCTGGATTTCGCCGAACGGCGCAAGCGCCGCGTGCAGGCCAGCGGCGACCTGGCCCGCGACGGCGCGCTGTACGCGCGCGTCGGTCCGGCCTGATTTCTAACCGGAGAACGGGCGCATGGAATTCGACGTCATCATCATCGGCAGCGGGTTGGCGGGCCTGGCCGCGGCGTTGGAGCTGGCCCCGCGCCGGCGGGTCGCGCTGGTGTCCAAGGGCGGGCTGGCCGACAGCGCCAGCAACCGCGCGCAGGGCGGCATCGCCGCGCCGCTGGCCGCCGGCGACAGCGTGCAGGCGCACGTGCGCGACACGCTCGTGGCGGGCGCGGGGCTGTGCGATGCGTCCGCAGCCCGCGCCATCATTGGGCAGGCCTGCGGCGCCATCGACTGGCTGCGCGAACAAGGCGTGGCGTTCAGCGCCGATTCCGGCGGCCTGCACCTGACGCGCGAAGGCGGGCACGGCCAGCGCCGCATCGCGCACGCGGCCGACGCCACCGGCCGCGCCATCGTGGCCGCGCTGGGCGCGCGGGCGCGCGCGACGCCGGGCATCACGCTGCTGGAGCGGCATTGCGCCGTGGACCTGCTGCTGTCGGGCGCGCCGGCGGCGTGCCGCGGCGTGCGCCTGCTGGATCTGCGCGGCGCGCGGGTGTTCGACGCCGCCGCCGCGCACGTGGTGCTGGCCAGCGGCGGCGCGGGCCAGGTCTATCGGACGACCACGGCGCCGCCGGCCGCCACCGGCGACGGCATCGCCATGGCGTGGCGCGCCGGCTGCCGCGTCGCCAATCTGGAGTTCACGCAGTTCCATCCCACCGGCCTGCATCATCCGCAGGCCGACGGTTTCCTGATTTCCGAGGCGGTGCGCGGCGAGGGCGGCCTGCTGCGCCTGCCCGGCGGCGAGCGCTTCATGCCGGCGCACGACCCGCGCGCCGAACTGGCGCCGCGCGACATCGTGGCGCGCGCCATCCAGGCGGAGATGTCCGGCCGCGGGCTGGACTGCGTGCAGCTGGACATCAGCCACCAGCCCGCGGAATTCCTGCGCGCGCACTTTCCCACCATCCACGCGCGCTGCCTGGCGCTGGGCATCGACATGGCCGCCGTGCCGATTCCCGTCGCGCCGGCCGCGCACTACACCTGCGGCGGCGTGGTCGCCGACGTGTCCGGCCGCAGCGATCTGCCGGGGCTGTACGCGGTCGGCGAGGCCGCCTGCACCGGGCTGCACGGAGCCAACCGGCTGGCCAGCAATTCCTTGCTGGAGTGCGTGGTGACGGGCAGGGCGGCGGCGCGGGACATCCTGCTGCATGGCGCGGCGTCCGGCCCGGCGGGCGGACTGGAACTGGCCGGCGACGCGGCGGCCGTCGCGCCGCCGGCCGCGGACCTGGCGCGGCTGCGGCACGAGCTGCGCGCAGTGATGAGCCGCGACGTGGGCGTGGTGCGCAGCGATGCGGGCCTGCGGCGCGCGGCCGCAACCACCGGCGCGCTGCGCGCCGAAATGCAGGCGCGCTTCGAGCGCGAGGGCGCCAGCCTGGAAATGCTGGAGCTGCGCAATCTGGCGCTGGTGGCCGACCTCATCGTGGCCGCGGCGCGCGCCCGCGCCGAGAGCCGGGGCGCGCACTTCAACCGCGATCGCCCGCCGGCCGAAACCGCCGACGCGCACTGCGCCGCGGCGCTTGCAATACCGTAGAATACCGGCGGCCAAGCCCGCTCATCGTCGAGCAAGGGCGTCTTGGCCGAACGGGATGCGCGGCGGGCATGGCATGCCGCGTCAGGGTGAAACAGGTGAAGCAAGCAAAGACCTCCTCCAGCACGGCCAAGTCAGCGGCCAAGTCCGCGGCCAAGTCGGACGACCAGGCCGCGCGCCCGGAACCGGGTTCCAGCCAGACGCTGATCCGCGGCCTGGACATCATCGAATCGGTCGCCGCCGGCATCGGCGACCTGGGGGAAATCGCGCAGCACACCGGCATGACCTACAGCACGGTGCATCGCATCGTGCTGGCGCTGGCGCGGCGCAACTACCTCAAGCGCGACCCGCAGCGCGGCTACCGGCTGGGCCGCAAGCTGCTGGAGCTCGGCTTTCACGCGTATTCCGAAGTGGAGCTGACGCGCATCGCGCGCCCCATGCTGCAGGCCCTGGCCGACAAGACCTCCGACACCGTGCACCTGGCCACCGTGGACCACGGCCTGGTGATCTACCTGGACAAGATATCCAGCCGCCGCGCCATCGAAATCAGTTCGCGCATCGGCGGCAGCAAGCCGCTGATCTCCACCGGCGTGGGCAAGGCGCTACTGCTGGACGCGGGCGAGCAAGAGTGGGAAGCCATCTACGAACAGCAGCGCCATCTGCTGCGCCTGCCTGTGTCCAAGTCCGCGTGGATCAAGCTGATGCGCGGCTACGCGCAGGCCGGCTACGCCTACGACACCGGCGAGGACGAGCCGTCCATCCGTTGCGTGGCCGCGCCGATCCGCGACGGCAGCCGCAAGACCGTCGCCGCGATCAGCGTGTCCAGCACGCTCGAATACATGGATGAAAAGCGCATGAAGGCGCTGGCGCCGGTGGTATGCGAGACGGCCCGCAGGATCAGCGCGGAGCTGGGCAGCAGCCAGGGGTAGGCGGTGGGTTTTGCGGGGTGATGGGTTTCGCGCGATCGGCATTTGAGTTCTTGCTTACGGAATCTCGCGCTACACCCATCCTACGATGCCCAGACCGTAGGATGGGTGTAGCGCGAGATTCTTTGAAGAAAAACCCGAATGCCGAACGCGCGAAACCCATCAGCCGCCGCCAACCGCCCCGTTATCAAACCGCCAGAATCTTCCCCGGATTCATGATCCCGTGCGAGTCCAGCGCCCGCTTCATCGCCGCGATCAACGACAGCTCCGCCGGATTGCGGCTGTAGTGCAGCCACGGCCGCTTGTGCAGCCCGATGCCGTGCTCGGCCGAGACTGATCCCGACAGGCTGCGCACGATGTCGTAGAACGCGGCCTCGATGCGCGCTTCGGTCTTGCGGCCATCGGCCGGCAGCGGCCCCACCACGATATGCACGTTGCCGTCGCCCACGTGGCCGAAGTAGATCGCGCGCACGTCGGGGAAATCGCGCGCCAGCGCCTGGCGCATCCGGGCCACGCATTCCTCGATGCGCGAGACGGGCGCGGATACGTCGAAGTTGATGGTGGGCGCGAAAGTGCGCAGCATCTCGGAGATGGCGTCGCGCAGCTCCCAGAAGGCCTGGGCCTGCGCGTGGGACTGGGCGATGGCGGCGTCGGCGATCCAGCCTTCGGCCAGCGCGTGCTCCAGCACCGCCTCGAAGCGCGCCGCGTCCTCTTCGGGCGCGGCCGCCTGCAGATCCAGCAGCACGTACAGCGGATACGTGGCCGGCAGCGGCGCGGCGATGCCGCCGGCGGTGGTGGCCGCGGCATAGTAGTCCTGCCACATCACCTCGAACGCGCTGACCCGGCCGCCCAGGCGGTGCTGCGCATGGCGCAGCAGCTTGATGGCCGAGCCGAAATCGGGCGCGGCCACCAGCGCGGTATTGGCGCCCGAGACGCCCGGATGCAGGCGCAGCACGGCCTGGGTGACGATGCCCAGCGTGCCCTCGGTGCCGATGAACAGATGTTTCAGGTCGGGGCCGGCATTGTTCTTGACCATCTTGTTCATCATGGACAGCACGGTGCCGTCGGGCAGCACGGCTTCCAGCCCCAGCACCAGGTCGCGCGCCATGCCGTAGCGGATCACCCGGTTGCCGCCGGCATTGGTGGCGATGTTGCCGCCGATCTGGCAGGAGCCGCGCGCGCCCAGGTCCAGCGCGAACAGAAAGCCGGCGGCCTGCGCGGCTTCCTGCACGGCCTGCAGCGGCGTGCCGGCCAGCACGGTCATGGTGGCGGAGGCGGGGTCCAGTTCGACCACGCCGGACATGCGTTCCAGCGAGACGAGCACGCAGCCTTCGATCGGCGTGGCGCCGCCGGCCAGGCCGGTCAGCCCGCCTTGCGGCACCACCGGGCAGCGTCCCGCGTGGCACAGCGCCAGCACGCGCGCGACCTCGGCGGTGTCGCGCGGACGCACCAGGGCCAGCGGCCTGCCGCCTTCCTCGCCGCTCCAGTCGTTCAGGAACCGGGCCTCGATGTCGGCGCCCGCCAGCACTTCGCCGATGCCGGCGTCGGCGCGCAGCGCGGCCAGCATGCTTTCAGGGTTCCAGGGTGCGGACGCTGTTTCCGATGCCGCAATGTTCATGCAGGGACTCCTCTTTCGGTTGTGGAATGGCCGGAGTGTCCGGCCTTTATTCTCATATGTTGAGAGCATCTATCATTATTTGAAAAAATTCTAGCATCAATCTAGAATGCGCCTACGGCATTCCCAGCCCGATTCACCCGAACAAGAACATGCCGCCTCCCACGGGAGCGGCGCAGCGTTGGAGACAAACCAATGACGAATCTCATCACCACGAAGCTGTTCCGGCTTGCGGCCATCGCCGCGGCGACTACCCTGTTCGCGGCCGGCCTTGCGGGCCGGGCGCAGGCGGCCGAAAAAATCGTGCTCAAGGCGGGCCACGCCGCCTCCACCAGCAACACCGGCCACCAGGCCCTGGAACACCTGGCCAAGGAACTCGCGGCCAAGACCGACGGGCGCATCACGATGGAGATCTTTCCCAATTCGCAGCTCGGCAGCGAACGCGAACTGGTGGAAAGCATCCAGCTGGGCAACGTGGACATGACCTTCGTGTCCTCGGCGGTGCTGGGCAACTTCAACAAGGAATTCTTCGCGCTGGACATCCCGTTCCTGTTCAAGGACCGGGCCAGCGTCTATCGGGTGCTGGACGGCGATATCGGGCAGGGCCTGCTGGCCAGCCTGGACAAGGTCGGCATCAAGGGCGTGGCCTACTGGGAAAACGGCTTTCGCCAGCTGACCAACAGCAAGAAGGTGATCAAGTCGCCGGCCGACCTGGAAGGCATGAAGATGCGCACCATGGAGAACGAGGTGCACATCGCGGCCTGGAAGGCCGAGGGCGCCAACCCCGCGCCGCTGGCCTTCGGCGAACTGTTCACGGCGCTGCAGCAGGGCACGTTCGACGCGCAGGAGGGGCCGATCAACCTCTTCTACGACATGAAGTTCAACGAAGTGCAGAAGTACATCACCAAGACCAACCACGTGTATTCGCCGTGGCCGCTGTTGATCAATCCCGAGGTCTACGAGCGCTTCAGCGACGCCGACAAGAAGGCGTTCCTGCAGGCCGTCAAGGACACCACCGCCTACCAGCGCGAATTGGCGCAAAAGGCCGATGAGAAGGCCGAGGCCGCCATGCCCACGGTCACCTTCACCAGCCTCACGCCCGAAGAGCTGGCGGCGTTCTCCAGCCGCATGGGGCCCATCCAGGAAATGGTGAAGAAGAAGGTCGGCGGCGACATCGTCGACCGCATCGTGGCCGAAACCGGCAAGACCGGCGGCTGAGCCCGGCCGGCGCCGGGCGCCGGAACCCTTCCAACGCGCGCGCAAAGCGCGCCTCCAAGCCGCCGCCGCGCATCGCGGCGGCGCGGCCGGCCGCGCGCCGGCCGTCTTCGGAACGACGCAATCATGTGGAAATTTCTAGACAAGCACCTGGAAGAAGTGCTCACGGTGTTCCTCCTGGCGGCCATGTCGCTGCTGATCTGCGCCCAGGTGTTCATGCGCTACGTCATGGACAGCTCCCTGGCGTGGTCGGAGGAACTGGCGCGCTATTGCTTCATCTGGGCCACCTATCTGGGCGTGAGCTACGCCGTCAAGCGCAATGCGCACATCTGCGTGGAGGCGGCGGTGTCGCGCCTGCCCGGCAGGCTGAAGGCGGGCTTCGTGATCCTGTCGCACGCACTCTTCATCGTGTTCGCGGCGATGGTGGTCAAGGAAGGCTACGCGCTGACGCTCAAGATCTTCAAGTTCGGCCAGACCTCGTCCTCGCTGGGCCTGCCGATGGGCGTCATCTACCTGGCGCCCACCGTCGGCTTCGCGCTGGTGATCTTCCGGCTGGTGCAAAGCATCTTCGTTGAACTGGGCGCGCTGCGCCACGGAGGCCGCGCATGATTTCGCTATTGCTGTTCGGCAGCTTCCTGGCGCTCCTGATACTGAGCGTCCCCATCGCCATCTCGCTGGGCCTGGCCTCGGCCGTCGCGCTGATCTACAGCGGCAAGGTCAGCAGCAGCTACATCGCCCAGGGGCTGGTGACCTCCATCGATTCCTTCCCGCTCATGGCGGTGCCGTTCTTCATCCTGGCCGGCGACCTGATGGGGCAGGGCGGGCTGTCGCGCCGCCTGCTCAACGTGGGCAACGTGCTGTTCGGGCGCTATACGGGCGGGCTGGCCATCATCGCCATCGTCACCTGCATGTTCTTCGCCGCGATCTCCGGCTCGGGGCCGGCCACGGTGGCCGCGATCGGCGGCATCATGCTGCCGGCCATGGCCCAGCAGGGCTACGACAAGGGCTATTCGGTCGGCCTGATCGCCGCGGCCGGCAGCATCGGCATCATCATCCCGCCCAGCATCCCGATGATCATCTATGCGGTGTCGGCCAACGTGTCGATCACCAAGATGTTCCTGGCCGGCATCATTCCCGGCCTGCTGATCGGCGTGGCGCTGATCGTGGTGGCCTACCTCAGCGCGCGCAAGCACGGCTACCGCGGTTCGGAGCGGCGCTACAGCGGCGCCGAGATCGCGGCCGCGGTATGGGACGCCAAGTGGGCGCTGCTGGCGCCGGTGATCATCCTGGGCGGCATCTACGGCGGCGTGTTCACGCCGACCGAGGCCGCCGCCGTGGGCGTGCTGTACGGCTTCGTGGTGGGCGCCTTCGTGCACAAGGAATTGAGCTTCAAGGGGCTGTACCAGGTGATCGCCGGATCGGCGCTGACCTCGGCCACCGTGATCGTCATCGTCGGCACCGCGACCATCTTCGGCCGGGTGCTGGCGATCGAGCGCATTCCGTTCGTGATCGCCGACTACATCGTGCACCTGACCGACAACCCCATCGTCATCCTGTTGCTGATCAACGCGCTGCTGCTGTTCGTGGGCATGTTCATGGAGACCATCGCCGCCATCATCATCCTGACGCCGATTCTGCTGCCGGTGGTCACGGCGGTGGGCGTGGACCCGGTGCACTTCGGCATCGTGATCATCGTCAACCTGGCGATCGGCATGGTCACCCCGCCGGTGGGCGTGAACCTGTTCGTCGGCGCGCGTATCGGCGGCGTTGCGCTGGAGAAGGCCGCGGCCGGCTCCATCGCCTTCATCGTGGCCATGATCGCCACCCTGCTGGCGATCACCTACGTGCCCGGGCTGTCCCTGGCGCCGCTCGGCCTGATGGGCAATTGAGGCGGCGCGGCGGTTCTTTCGTTCAATCATCAAGGAGTAAACCATGTCACGCAAACTGCGGGCCGCCATCATCGGCTCGGGCAACATCGGCACCGACCTGCTGGCCAAGCTCCAGCGCAGCCCGGTGCTGGAGCCGGTCTGGATGGTGGGCATAGACCCGCAATCCGACGGGCTCAAGCGCGCGCGGGAAATGGGCCTGCGCGTTACCTCGGACGGGGTCGACGGCCTGCTGCCGCACCTGCAAGAGAACGGCATCGACTTCGCTTTCGACGCCACCAGCGCCTATGTGCACAAAGAGAACTCGGACAAGCTCACCGCGCGCGGCGTCAAGGTCATCGACCTGACGCCGGCCGCCATCGGCCCGTACTGCGTGCCGCCGGTCAACCTCAAGGACCTGCTGGGCGGCGGGCACAACAACGTCAACATGGTCACCTGCGGCGGCCAGGCCACCATTCCCATGGTCTACGCCGTCTCGCGCGTGCAGCCGGTGGAATACGGCGAGATCGTGGCCACCGTGTCGTCGCGCTCGGCCGGCCCCGGCACCCGCAAGAACATCGACGAATTCACCCGCACCACGGCCGGCGCCGTGGAACGCATCGGCGGCGCCAAAAAGGGCAAGGCCATCATCATCCTCAATCCGGCCGAGCCGCCGCTCATCATGCGCGACACGGTCCATTGCCTGACCGAGACCGAGCCCGACCAGGACAGAATTCGCGAGTCGGTGCACGCCATGATCGCCGAGGTGCAGAAGTACGTGCCGGGCTACCGGCTGGTCAACGGGCCGGTGTTCGACGGCAGGCGCGTGTCGGTCTACCTGGAGGTCGAGGGCCTGGGCGACTACCTGCCCAAGTACTCGGGCAACCTGGACATCATGACCGCGGCGGCGGTGCGCAGCGCCGAAATGTTCGCCGAACAGATGCTGGCCGACGCCGCCGTCCCGGCCGCAAACTAGGAGATCAGGAACATGGAACTGAAAGGCAAGAAAGTCGTACTGCATGACATGACGCTGCGCGACGGCATGCATCCCAAGCGCCACCAGATCACGCTGGAGCAGATGGTGTCCATCGCCCGCGGCCTGGACGAGGCCGGCGTGCCGATGCTGGAGGTCACGCACGGCGACGGCCTGGGCGGTGCGTCGGTCAACTACGGCTTCCCGCTGCACACCGACGAGGAATACCTCGCGGCGGTGGTGCCGCAGATGAAGCAGGCCAAGGTGTCGGCGCTGCTGCTGCCGGGCATCGGCACGGTCGACGACCTGCGCCGCGCCCACGCGCTGGGCGTGCACACGCTGCGCGTGGCCACGCATTGCACCGAGGCCGATACCTCGGAGCAGCACATCGGCGAGGCGCGCAAGCTGGGCATGGATACGGTGGGCTTCCTGATGATGAGCCACATGAACAGCCCCGAGGGACTGGTGCGGCAGGCCAAGCTGATGGAAGGCTACGGCGCCAACTGCATCTACATCACCGACTCGGCCGGCCATCTGCTGCCCCATACCGTCAAGGCCAGGATCGAGGCGGTGCGCGCCGCGCTGCGCCCCGAGACGGAGCTGGGCTTTCACGGCCACCACAATCTTGCGATGGGCGTGGCCAACAGCATCGCCGCGATCGAGGCCGGCGCGGTACGCATCGACGCGGCCGCCGCGGGCCTGGGCGCGGGCGCCGGCAACACGCCGCTGGAAGTGCTGGTGTCGGTGCTGGACCTCATGGGCGTGGAGACCGGCGTGGACGTGTTCAAGATCCAGGACGTGGCCGAAGACCGCGTGGTGCCCATCATGGACTTCCCGATCCGCATCGACCGCGACGCGCTCACGCTGGGCTATGCCGGCGTGTACGGCTCGTTCCTGCTGTTCGCCAAGCGCGCCGAGCAGAAGTACGGCGTGCCCGCGCGCGAGATCCTGGTCGAAATGGGCCGGCGCGGCATGATCGGCGGCCAGGAGGACATGATCGAGGACACGGCGCTGTCGCTGCTGCGCCAGAGGCAGGCCGCGGCCGCCTGAGCGCGGCTTCAGTCGACGCCGGTCAGCAGATGCTGCGCCGGCCCGGTCGCCGCGCGCCGGAAGCGCGACGGCGACACGCCCATGTGCTCGCGGAAAAAGCGCGAAAAATTGCCGGGCGTCGAGAAACCCAGATCCAACGCCACCGAGGTCAGGGGCTGCTTCTGGTGCGCCAGCAGGCGCACGGCTTCCTCCACGCGCACCGCGCTCCAGAACACCTGGGGCGTGGTGTTGAGCTGGTCGCGGAACAGCGCGAAGAAGTGCCCGCGCGACAGTCCGACGCGGCTGGCGACGTCCTCCACGGCCATCGGCTCGTGGACGTGCTGGCGCATATAGGCGATGGCCGCGCGCAGCCGGCGGTCCAGCGCGGGCGCCGGCGAGACCGGACGCGGCGCCCGGTCCGGCCCGGCCGACGATTCGATCGCGGCCAGCAGCAGGGCTTCGACCTCGGCGTCGATATCGGCGCCCGGGTGCTGGTGCGGCGCGACGATCTTGTCTAGCAGGCGCCAGCAGCTCTGCCGCACGGCGGCGTCGATGGGCACGCCGGGCGCGTCGAAATGGAACGGGCGGCCGGTGGCGGCGCGCCGTTCGTCCAGCCAGGGCTTGGCGATGTAGAGGACCAGGAAAATCGCCGGGCCCGAACGTTCGAGCAGCCGCGCGTCGTGCGACTCGTAGGGGTTGGCGCCCAGCGCCAGGTTTTCGCTGTAGGGCACCACGGTCTGGCCGACGCGGCCTTGCGCCCGCGAGCCGCCCAGCCACAGGGCGAGCTGCACTTCGGCGTGCGCGTGCGCGATCAGGTCATCGCGCAGTTCCAGCACGACGGCGCGGCCGAACGCGCCTTCGTGCAAGGCATAAGTCTCCTGCATCTCCGTCTCCTGTCTTTTCGTCCTCGCCTTGCGAGCCAGCTGGGCGAGTCCGTTGCGCGGCGGCGGCGCCTGCGGGAATTTTATGGGCGTTTGCGCGCGAATCCGGCGTAGGTGTATTCACCTAGCACAAGATCTGACTCTGCGATAAGTCCGCGCACCCGGCGATAAGCGCGCCGCGGCCGGCGCCTATAAAGTCCTCCGAACCTGCCGGCGCGCCACGGGCCCGCCGCGGGACTGTTCAGGTAGAAGAAGGAGACGGTAGTGCGCATTGCTAGCTTTATATTGAACGGCAGCCAGGAAGTGGGACTGGTGTCCGCCGATGGCGCGACGGTGGCGCCCCTGGCGTTCGATGCGGAACGCAAGCGCCTGGGCGCCCAGGCCGTGATCGACCTGCTGGCCGCGGGCCACGAACTGCCCGCAACGGGAGCGGCGCTGCCGCTGGCCGAGGCGAGGCTGCTGGCCCCGCTGCCCAGGCCGCGCCGCAACCTGTGGTGCGTGGGACGCAACTACCACGCCCACGCCAAGGAGCTGTCGGCCTCGGTCTTCAAGGACAACGACGCGAATCCCGAGTCCTGGCCCATCGTCTTCACCAAGGTGCCCGAGTGCGTGGTGGGGCCGCGCGACGACGTGCTGCTGCCGGCCGGCGTCTCGTCGCAGATCGACTACGAGGCCGAGCTGGCGGTCGTGATCGGCAAGGGCGGCAAGAACATCCCGCGCGCCCGGGCGCTGGAGCACGTGTTCGGCTATACGGTCGTCAACGACGTCACCGCCCGCGACGTGCAGATGCGCCACCAGCAGTGGGACATGGGGAAATCGTTCGACACGTTCTGCCCCATGGGGCCGTGGATCGCCACCGCCGACGAGTTCGACGGCACGCGCACGCGCGTGCGCTGCTGGGTCAACGGTGAGCTGCGCCAGGACGGACCCACGGAGAACATGATCTTCGACATTCCCTTCCTGATCGAAACGATTTCGCGCGGCATCACGCTGTATCCCGGCGACGTGATCGCGACGGGCACGCCCGCGGGCGTGGGCATGGGCATGCAGCCGCCGCGCTATCTGGCCGCCGGCGACGTGGTGCGCGTGGAGGTCGAGGGTCTGGGCGTCATCGAGAACACGTTTGTCGAGGAGCAAGCATGAGCACGAACTACGTCAACGGTCTGGCGGTGGAAATCGACGGCGAGGGGCCGGCGCTGTTGTGCATACACGGCCTGGGCGGCTCTTCCAACACCTGGACGCCGGTGATGGGCGCGTTCGAGGGCTTGCGCGTCATCCGTCCGGACCTGCCGGGCAGCGCGCGTTCGCCGCTGGGTTCGCAGCCCTTGTCCATCCAGACCTACGTGGACGCGCTGGCCGGCATGCTGGCGGAACTGAAGATCGATACGCTGCACATCGCCGCGCATTCCCTGGGCACCATCGTGGCCCAGCATTTCGCCGTGGCGCACCCCGGCCGGGTCAGGTCGCTGGCCCTGTTCGGGCCGCTGGCCGCGCCGCCCGACGCCGGACGCGCCGGCATCCGCGCGCGCGCCGAGCTGGCGCGCGGCGGCGACGCGGCCATGCAGGAGATCGCGGACGCCATCGTCAAGGGCGCGACCAGCGCCCGGACCAGGCAGGATCAGCCCGCGGTGCTGGCGCTGGTGCGCGAAAGCGTGATGCGCCAGCCGCCGGAAGGCTATGCGCAAAGCTGCGAGGCGCTGGCCGGCGCGCAGCCCGCCGCCGTGGAATCGCTGGACGTGCCGGCGCTGCTGGTGACCGGCGACCAGGACGGCGTGGCGCCGCCGGCCAACGTCGAGGCGCTGGCCGGCCGCATCGCGGCAAGCCGTTACGTGGTGTTCGGCGATTGCGGACACTGGACGACCTATGAACAGCCCCAGGCCTGCGTGCAGGCCCTGCGGGAGTTCTACGCGGCGCAGCGTTAGCCGCTCTTTTCCTGGCGTTTCAACATAAGAAAGCCGGCCCGCGGCGCGGGCCGGAGGAGACTTGTCATGTCCAGAATTGCCATTACCAATGTCGCCATCTTCGATGGCAGCGGCGAAGCCGTGTTCAAGGGCGAGGTGCTGATCGACGGCGCGCGCATCGCCGAGGTCGCGCGCGCGCCGCGGCAGGTGAGCCGCGATGGCGCGCGCGTCATCGACGGCCGCGGCCGCTTCCTGATGCCCGGGATGACCGAGGCGCACACGCATTTCTCGTGGAACGACCAGCCCTCGCTCGCCGCCATCCAGTTCATGCCGCCGGAGGAACACATACTCTGGTGCGTGCGCGTGGCCAAGCGCTATCTGGAGATGGGCTGGACCTCGGCCGTCGGCGCGGCGGCCGCCAAGCCGCGCCTGGACGTGGTGTTGCGCAACGCGATCGACGCGGGAGAATGCCCCGGCCCCCGCTACCTGGCGGGCAGCCAGGAGATCACCACGATCGGCGCGCTGGGCGACAACACGCTGCCGCACATGCCGTTCGATGAGCTCAGCTTCGGCAGCGTCTGCAGCGGCCCCGAAGAGATCCGGCGGTCGGCGCGCACCTTCATCAAGTACGGCGTCGACCACCTGAAGATCAATCTGTCGGGCGAGTACATCGCCGGGCTGCCGGCCGAAATGTCGCCATTCTCGGAAGAGGAGATCGCCATGCTGGCGGCCGAGGCCAAGCGTTTCGGCAAGCGCGTGGCGGCGCACGCGCGTTCGAGCGAATCGGTCAAGCAATGCGTGCGGCACGGCATCGAGATGATCTATCACGCCAGCTTCGCCGACGAAGAGGCGCTCGACATGCTGGAAGCCAACAAGGACAGGCACTTCGTGGCGCCGGGCATCGGCTGGCTGGTTCGCACCGCCTTCCATGCTTCCGACTACGGCATCACGCCCGCCGCCGCCGAGCAGATGGGCTACAAGCGCGAACTGGAGATCGCCGCCGAATCGCTGCGCAAGATGCACCGGCGCGGCATACGCATCCTGCCTGGCGGAGACTACGGCTTCGCCTGGATGCCGCACGGAACCAACGCCTCCGATCTCCAGTATTTCGTGGATTATGTCGGCATGACGCCCACCGAGGCGCTGGTGTCTGCCACCCGGCTGGGCGGGGAGATCATGCAGCGGCCGCACGAGCTGGGCATGCTGCGTCCCGGCTATCTGGCGGACGTGGTCATGGTCGACGGCAATCCGCTGGAGGACCTGTCGCTGCTGATCGACCCGGACCGCATCAGCCTGGTGATGAAGGACGGGCGGATCTGCAAGAACGCCTGCCGGCCGGGCGCGGAAGGCGCGCCGCCGCGCGCCGTCGAGCAGGACAGCAGGGAAGCGGTCGCGGCGCATTGAGCGCCGCAGGGCTCAGGCCCGGCCCATGCCTGCCTGGACGCTGGCCGCCAGCATCTGGGCGGTTGCGGCCGACAGCGTCCATCCCAGGTGGCCGTGGCCGGTGTTGTAGAACACCCCCGGCCGCTTGCCGGGGCCGACCCTGGGCATCATGTTCGGCGTCATCGGGCGCAGCCCGCACCACGGCACCACGCGCGCGGTGCGCACGCCGGGGAAGTGGCGGCGGGTCCAGTCCACCAGCGGCTGCACGCGTTCGGCGCGGATGTCCAGGTTGAAACCGTTGAATTCCGCCGTGCCGGCCACGCGGAAGCGGTCGCCCAGGCGGCTGGTGACGATCTTGGCGGCCTCGTCCAGCAGGCTCACGCAGGGCGCGGCGGCGCGGCTGGCCTCGTCGTCCAGGTGCACGCTGATCGAATAGCCCTTGACCGGGTAGATGTTGAGCGAGTCTCCGAGCTGCCGCGCGAACTGGCGGCTGGCCGCGCCGGCGCAGATCACCACGGCGTCGGCCGATTCCTGCCGGGCCGGCAGCGCGCCTGCCGCCAGGTCCAGACGGTAGGCGCCGCCCTCGTGCGCGATGGCGGTGATGTCGGCGTCCTGCACGAACCGCACGCCGCGGCGCTGGCAGGCGCGGGCCAGGCCGCTGGTGAACTTGTGGATGTCGCCGGTGGCGTCCGACGGCGTGTAGAAGCCGGCGTGGCAGGCGGTCTGCAGGGCCGGCTCGATGCGGCGCGCTTCTTCCGCGGTCACCTCGTAGCGCTCCAGCCCGCCTTGCCGCAGCAGCGCGTTGGCGCGGCGCGCGGTGTCGAAGCTGGCCGCGTCGTGGTAGATATGCAGGATGCCGCGGCGCTCCAGGTCGAAATCGATGCCTTCTTCTTCGGCCATGGCGTAAAGGTGCTGGCGCGCTTCGATGGCCAGGCGGGTGGTCTCGATGGTGTTCTGGCGATAGTTGCGGATCTGCCCGATGAACTGGGCCAGCCAGGAATACTTGTGCCAGCCCGGACGCGGATTGAGCAGCAGCGGGGCGTCGTGGCGGCCCAGCCAGCGCAGGCCTTTCATGATGGTGGACACGCTGTTCCAGACCTCGGCGTTGCTGGCCGACAGCTGGCCGCCGTTGGCGTAGGAAGTCTCCATGGCGGGGTAGCGCTGGCGGTCGTAGACGGTGACGTCGAATCCCAGCTTGTTCAGGGCATGGGCGGACGTGACGCCGGTGATGCCGGCGCCGATGATGGCGATGCGGGGCATGGTCGCTCCAAGGGTAGGGTGGCCGCGGCCACTCGGCCGCAGCACCCCATCTGTCTTGGTACCTGAGAGTTTCACGCGCCGCGCGGATGGCGGCGGGTTCCCCTTCGGTGGGCGCGCGCGGCGCCGCTCTCCAGATTGTCTAGACCGCGCAGTCCGGGTTGCCTGAGAGTTTCCGGGGCGGTTGCTCCGTCGGCGCCTGCCGCGGCGGGCAGGTCTCTTCTGCGGGGTTTTGGATCGACGCGGGCAGAATAGCCAAAATCCGGCGGCATGGGACCAGGGGTTAGTCCCAGTAGCCGTTCGTTTTGTCCCTGTTATATCGCCTGTTACCTCTCTGTTGAACTGTTCATCCCTGGTAAAGGCTTGAGGCGGGGGGATGCGCTATAACCGACGTTCACGCATCACACTGCCGCAAGCCGCCGGCTCGCGGACGCCCATACATGCCTCGTATCACCCGCCGTTCGTCCCTGATCCTGCTCGCCGCCCTGACGGGCGCCGTGGCCGGATGCTCCTCCCCCAAGCCCGCGTACGAGAAGGAGGACTTCACCCAGAACGACACCTACTCGCGCAGCGTCGCCGCCAGCAGCGTGGCCGCCTGCGACGCGGGCCGGCGGGCCTTGCTGAGCCAGGGCTATCTGATCGACCGCTTCGAGTCGGCGCGCGTGACCGGGCACAAGAATTTCCAGGCCGAGGATGGCCAGCATACGCAGATCAGCTTCAATATCGAATGCGCCGCCGATGGCGCGTCGAACGAGCGCTCGACGGTGTTCGCCACCGCGATGCAGGACCGCTATTCGATCAAGCGCACCGCCAATTCGGCCAGCGTGGGCGTGAGCGTGCTGGGCCAGGTGTCCATGCCGTTCGGCGCCAGCGACGATTCGCTGGTCAAGACCGCCAGCCAGACGGTGGCGCGGCCCCAGTTCTACGACGGATTTTTCCAGCTGTTGCAGCGCTTCCTGCCGGACGCGCAGGCCGCTTCGGCGCCGCAGCCGGCGCCGGCCGGACGCGGCAAGACGCCGCCCAAGCCCGCGCCGGCCGACCCCGCGGTGTCGCCGGACGCGCCGGCCGACACTTTGAACCCGGCGGCCGCCAGCGATACGCCGGCCGCCAATGGCAAGGCCGCGCCCGCGGATGGCAAGACCGCCGCGCCCGCGGACAGTAAGGCGGCCGCGCCTTCGGACAACAAGGCGGCGCCGGCGGGCAGCCCGCCGCCGGCAGGCGCCGACGCCGCCAAGTAAGGCCGCGCCGGGCCGCCGGTTTGCCGTAGCGCAAATTGCCGTTGCAAGCCGGTTCGCCGCGGCGCGCGCCTGCGGCGATAATGCCGGCCATGACATACCAATTCCTGAAAATGCTCCACGTGGCGGCCGTGGTCGCCTGGCTGGGCGGCTCGCTGTTCGTGTCGCTGTTCCTGCTGTCCTCGCAACCCCAGGAAGGCAGCGAAGCCCCGAAAGAAAGCAGGATGCTCGGCGCGCTGCGCCGCTGGACCCTGTACGTGACCACGCCGGCCATGGTGCTGGCCTGGCTGGTCGGCCTGCACCTGGCCGTGACCTTCGGCTGGTTCATCATGAACTGGATCTGGGTGAAGATCGCCATCGCGCTGGCGCTGTCGGCGCTGCTGGGCGTCCAGAGCAAGGCCTTGCGCCGCATGGCCGGCGGCGGCGCGCAGCGTCCGCCGCTGATCGATTGGTACGCGCCGTTCACCGTGGTCGCGGCTTCCGCGATCGTCGCGCTGGTGGTCGTCAAGCCGTTCTGAACGTTTTCGGCGCGCCGCGCGCATATGCCGCGCGGCCATAACCAAACGCCCCGGCCATAAGCACCGAACGAAGTCTTCGTTCGCGCCGGGCGTGCCCGTCCCTAGAATCGTTTCTCTCATAACCGCTTAGCCTGAGAGGCGATTCCAAAATGACTCCCCGTATTTTCAAGAAGCTGCTTGGCGTGGTGCTGGCCTCGGCGGCGATGTTCCACGGCCCGGCCTTTTCGGCCGACGCCAAACCCCTGAAGGTCGGCGTGCGCGGCGGCGTCGACGAACAGATCTGGGAAGTGGTGGCCCAGGTCGCCAGGAAGAACGGCCTGGCCGTGGAGCCGGTGGTCATCACCGGCACCGCCAGCCCCAACGAGGCCCTGAACAACGGCGACCTGGAGGCCAACGCCTTCCAGCACATTCCCTTTCTGAACGACCAGATCCGCCAGCGCGGCTACAAGCTGGTGCCGGTGGCCAACACGCTGATCTCGCCCATCGCGTTCTATTCCCGCAAATACAAGTCGCTGAAGGACCTGCCGGAAGGCGCGCGCGTGGGCATACCCAACGATCCCAGCAACCAGACGCGCGCGCTGGTGGTGCTGCGCGACCAGGGCCTGATCACGCTCAGGAACGGCTTCGACCCGGCCACCGGCACGGCCACGCTGGCCGACGTGACCGCCAACCCCAGGAAGCTGCAGTTCGTGGAGAGCGCCTCGGTGGTGCTGGCGCGCTCGCTGCCCGACGTGGACGCCGCCGCCATCGTCAACAGCTTCGCCTACCAGGCAGGCCTGATCGCCACGCGCGACGGCATCGCGGTCGAGAAGAAGGAAAACAATCCCTACGTGAACATCATCGCGGTCCGCGAACAGGACCGGAACGCGCCGTGGGTGCCGGAGCTGGTCAAGGCCTACCACTCGGAAGAGGTGCGCCAGTTCATCCTCAGCAAGTTCGAAGGCTCCGTGATTCCGGTGTTCTGAGCCATGATGCAACATGAGTTTTCCATTGCCCAGCCGGCGGCCGCGCCGCCGCTGCCGGCGGGCGACGAGCACATCGTGTTCGAAGGGCTGCAAAAGCGCTACGAGGGCGCGCGCGGCGCGGTTGCGGCGCTGTCCGACGTGTCGTTCTCGATCGCCCGCGGCACGGTGTTCGGCATCATCGGGCGCAGCGGCGCCGGCAAGTCCACGCTGCTGCGCTCCATCAACATGCTGGAGCGGCCCAGCGCCGGACGCGTGCTGATCGACGGCGTGGACGCGGGCGGGCTGGACGAGAACGCCCTGGTGGCGCTGCGCCGGCGCATCGGCATGATTTTCCAGCACTTCAATCTGCTGTCGGCCAAGACGGTGGCCGAGAACGTGGCCCTGCCGCTGCGCGTGGCCGGCGTGAAGCCGGCGGCCGCGCGGGCCCGCGTCGCCGCGCTGCTGGAGCTGGTGGGGCTGAGCGACAAGGCCGACGTCTATCCGGCCAAACTGTCCGGCGGCCAGAAGCAGCGCGTCGGCATCGCCCGGGCGCTGGTGCACGAGCCCGAGATCCTGCTGTGCGACGAGGCCACCTCGGCGCTGGACCCCGAGACCACGCAGTCCATCCTGACCCTGCTGCGCGACATCAACCGCAAGCTGGGCCTGACGGTGGTGCTGATCACGCACGACATGGCGGTGATCCGCGAGATCTGCCACAAGGTGCTGGTGCTCGACGGCGGGCGCAAGGTCGAGCACGGCGAGGTCTGGCGTGTCTTCGGCAATCCCCAGGCCGAGGCCACGCGCGCCTTGCTGCGGCCCCTGCAACATGGATTGCCGGCCGACCTGGAGGCCAGGCTGGTGCCCGACCTGCAGGGCCGCGACGGCGTGGCGGTGCTGAGCCTGCGCTTCACGGGGCAGGGGCGGCCGGGCGGCGTTTCGCTGCAGGCGCTGGCCGCCCTGGGGCCGGGCGCGACGCTGCTGCATGGCGGGCTGGACCGCCTGCGCGGTCACGCGCAAGGCAGCCTGCTGGTGTCGGTGCCGGCGGGCGCACTACGGGAAGAGGCCGCGCGCGCCGCGCTGGTGGCCGATCAGATAAAGGTGCTGGGCTATGTCGCTGCCGATGTTCGATAAATACCTGCAGGCGTTTCTGCAGACCCTGACCATGGTGGGCGTGGCGGCGGCCATCGCCATCGTCTGCGGGCTGGCGCTGGCGCTGGTCCTGACGGTCACCGCGCCGGGCAATCTCTATCCGCTGCCGCGCCTGAACAAGGCGCTGTCCATCGTGGTGAATACCTTCAGGGCCATTCCCTTCATCATCCTGCTGGTGGCCATGCTGCCGTTCACGCGCATGCTGGTGGGCACCACCCTGGGAACCTGGGCCGCCATCGTGCCGCTGTCGGCCAACCTGGTGCCGTTCTTCGCGCGCATCGCGCAGGTCAGCCTCAACGAGGTGGACCACGGCCTGGTGGAAGCCGCGCGCGCCATGGGCTGCCGGCGCTGGCACATCGTGCGCCACGTGCTGCTGCCCGAAGCGCTGCCCGGCATCGTCGGCGGCATGACGGTAAGCGTCATCGCCATGATCAATGCCTCGGCCATGGCCGGCGCGGTGGGCGCCGGCGGCCTGGGCGACCTGGCGATCCGCTACGGCTACGAACGCTACGAGACCCGCGTGATGTTCGAGGTGATCGTGATCCTGATCGCGCTGGTGTCCATCGTGCAATTCACCGGCGAATGGCTGGCGCGCCGCGCCGACCACAAACGCTGATATCCGAACAAGGAATCCCAGATGTCCGATTTTCCGCAACAGGGCTTCGCCACACGCGCCATCCATCTCGGCTACGAGCCGCTGGACGAACAGGGCGCGCTGTCGCCGCCGCTCTACCTGACTTCCACCTACACCCAGGAAAGCCTGGAAGCCTTCGACCGGATCAGGCTGGGCGAGGCCCAGGGCTACGTCTACGGCCGCACCCGCAATCCCACGCAGGCGCTGCTGGAAGAACGCCTGGCCTCGCTGGAGGGCGCCGAGGCCGGTGTGGCGACCGCCTCCGGCATGGCCGCGATCTCCGCCACGCTGTTCACGCTGCTGCAAAGCGGCGACGAGATCGTGGTGGACCAGATCGTCTACGGCACCGCCTTCACGCTGTTCACGCAGGGCCTGGCCCGCTTCGGCGTGCGCGCGGTGTTCGCCGACTTCACCCGCCCGCAGGCCGTGGCCGACGCCATCGGCCCCAAAACGCGCGCGGTGTATTTCGAGACGCCGGCCAATCCCAACCTGCGCCTGGTGGACATCGCCGCCGTGTCGGCCATCGCCCGCGCCCGCGGCCTGCTGACCATCGTCGACAACACCTTCGCCACGCCGGTGCTGCAGCGTCCGCTGGAGCACGGCGCCGACCTCGTGCTGCATTCGGCCACCAAGTACCTGGGCGGCCACGGCGATCTGCTGGCCGGCGCGGTGCTGGGGCGCAAGCAGCACATCGACCCGATCCGGCTGCAGGGCCTGCGCTACTTCACCGGCGCGACGCTGTCGCCGTTCACGGCCTTCCTGGTGTTGCGCGGCCTGAAGACGCTGGAACTGCGCGTGCAGCGCCACAGCGAATCGGCCAGGAAGGTGGCCGAGCTGCTGCGCGGCCATCCCGCGGTGGCCGAGGTGTTCTATCCGGGCCTGGCGGACACGGCCGGCGCCGAGATCGCCCGGCGCCAGCAGTCGGCCGGCGGCGGGCTGGTGGCGTTCGAACTGAAGACCGGGCTGGCGGGCGGGCGCCGGCTGCTCGACAGCCTGAAACTGGCCCGCATCGCGGTCAGCCTGGGAGACCCCGAGACGCTGATCCAGCATCCCGCGTCCATGACGCACGCCAGCTACACCGCCGAGGACCGCGAGCGCTACGGCCTGTCCGAAGGGCTGCTGCGGCTGTCGGTGGGACTGGAGACGCCCGAGGATATCGTGGCCGATCTCAGGCAGGGCCTGGACCGGGTGTAGGCGCGGCGTCGGCGCGCCGCCAGGCTATCCAGTCGCCCTCGGCCTCGAAATTGTGCGGGCCGCGGCCGGCGGCGGCCAGGCCGGCGCGCAGCGCGCCCATGTCCAGCCCGGGCAGGTGGCGCAGCAGCGCGTCGGGCAGGCGCTCCGCGTCCAGCATGTCCTGGTCGAACTCCAGCGTCATCCGTCCGCCCTCGTCGCCGCAGACGCGGAAGATCCACAGGCCTTCCATGTAGTCGCCGGCCCAGGGATCGGGGTAGAGCGCCTGCGTGTAGCGAAAGCCGAATTCGTGGATCTCGTCCCAGGGCCAGAACTCGCGCTGGCGCAGCGCACGCAGCAGTTCGCTGGCGCGCGTCAGGCCGGCGTCGTCGAAACTCAGGGTTTCGCGCAGCGGATCTTCGGCCGGCGCGGGGCCGGTGAGCAGGCGCTTGATGAATGACCACATGGCGCGGATAACGGACGGCGCGGAGCCGGAGTCCGCAAAGATGCTACAACCTTTCATTCACGTCAATCCGCCGCGTCGCGAGGCGGACGACGCACATAACAAGGAGAGCACCCATGACGGACAAGATGCCAGACGCCATCGACCAGGACATGGCGCCCGCGCCCGCGGAGCAGATCCGCAGGCGGGCCGGCGCCCGTGTGCACGCCGCGCGCCAGGAGGCCGTGGCGCTGCTAGCCGACATCGCGCGCCGCCGCCCCGCCGGCGCGCCCGAACAGGCGCACGAGGCCTTGCGCTCGCTCATCGAGGCGCTGTCGCCCGACGATGCGCAGGCCGTGCACCGCGCGCTGCTGGAAGCCGGCGAGCAGGCCGAGGCGGCGCCGCGCAATCCCGACGACGAACTGGTCGCGCACTGGCGCGAAGGCATTTATCCGTACCGCCACCGCATGCTGCGGCGCAATTACGAAAAGCAGAAGTACCGTTTGCAGGTCGAACTGCTCAAGCTGCAGGCCTGGGTCAAGGCCACCGGCCAGCGTGTCGTGATCCTGTTCGAAGGCCGCGACGCGGCGGGCAAGGGCGGCACCATCAAGCGCATGATGGAGCACCTGAACCCGCGCGGCGCGCGCGTGGTCGCGCTGGAAAAGCCGTCCGACACCGAGCGCGGCCAATGGTATTTCCAGCGCTATGTGCAGCACCTGCCCACGGCCGGCGAAATCGTCATGTTCGACCGCTCCTGGTACAACCGCGCCGGCGTGGAGCGCGTGATGGGCTTTTGCACGCATGGGGAGTACCTGGACTTCCTGCGCCAGGTGCCCGACTTCGAGCGCCACCTGGTCAGCAGCGGCATCCACCTGATCAAATTCTGGTTCTCGGTCAGCCGCGAGGAACAGCTGCGCCGCTTCGAGCAGCGCAAGGTCCATCCGCTCAAGCAGTGGAAGCTGAGCCCGGTGGACCTGGCCTCGCTGGACAAATGGGATGACTACACCCGCGCCAAGGAAGCGATGTTCGCGCACACCGACACCGCCGACGCGCCGTGGGTGGTGGTCAAGTCCGACTGCAAGAAGCGCGCGCGGCTCAACGCCATGCGCTACGTGCTCAACCGCCTGCCCTACGAGGGCAGGAGCGACGACGCCACCCTGGCGCTGGATTCGCTGATCGTAGGCCGCGCGCTCTGACGCTACGGGCCGGCGGGTTCAGCCCAGCGCCTGCAGATCGAGCACATGGCTGCGCCCGATCCAGACAGCGCGGTCGCGGTGGTCGCGCAGCGAGTCGCCGGTGTTCGGGTGCAGGAACACGTCCAGTCCGCCGTGGTGCAGCGTGAGCCAGGTCGCGATCTCGCCGAAGTCCCCGGGCGCGAAGGCGATCTGGTAGCTCCAGCACGGATGCGGGCCGACGGGGCGCTCATGGAAGCGCCCCAGCTCCATCCGGCCGCCGAAGCGCGAGGCGATCCGTTCGCGCAGCGCCTGCGCGGCGTCCCGGCTGGCCGCGTCGAAATACACGTGGGCATGCCAGCTGGCCACGTCGGCCAGCGATGAATCGTTCATGTGCTTTCTCCTAGCCGCCGGCGCGCTTGGCGCGGTAGCCCTGTTTCTGCAAGGCCTCCATGACGCGCTCGCAATGGTCGCCCTGTACCTCGATTACGCCGTCTTTCACGGTGCCGCCCGAGCCGCAGGCCGCGCGCAACTGCTTGCCCAGCGCGCCCAGCGCAACCGGGTCCAGCGCCAGGCCCTTGACCACGGTGACGCTCTTGCCGCCGCGGCCCTTGGTTTCGCGCGATACGCGCGCCACGCCGTCGCCGGCCGGCGCGGCGCGCGCCGCGTCGCAGCGGCATTGCGCCACGGGCTGGCGGCACTGCGGGCACATGCGCCCGCCATCGGTGGAGTAGACCAGGCCGCCCATCGGATTTTTCTTCATGGCGGCCTCACTTCCCGCGCATCTGGTCGATCAGGCGCCGGTCGCGCTTGGTCGGCCGTCCGGCCTCGATGCCCAGCGCCGGTTCGGGCGCGAGCCGGCGCATTTCCGCCGCGCGCTCGCGCGCCGCGATGCTGTCGGGCGTTTCCTCGTAGAGCTGGCGCGCCACCGGCGCCGGGCCGCGCACGCCGCTCACGCCCACGACCCGCACGCGCAGCGCGGGGTCTTCCTTGCGGATGGTGACGAGGTCGCCGGGCGCGACCTCGCGCGCCGGCTTGGCCGGCTGGTCGTTCACCTGCACGCGGCCCTTGCCGATTTCCTGTACGGCCAGGCTGCGCGTCTTGTAGAAACGCGCCGCCCAAAGCCATTTGTCGAGCCGGATCTTGTCCATCTCCTGTCCCTGCGGTAAAGCTGTGTCAGGGACGATGATAGCCGGGCCGGCCGGCCCGGCACCAATCAATCCAGGCTGAGGCCGGCCTCCTTGACCACGCGCTGCCATTTGGCGATCTCGGCGCGGCGGAAGCTGTCCAGTTCGGCCGGCGTGGAGCCGATGGGTTCGGCGCCGATGCCGGCGAGCTGCTCGGCGATGGCGGGGTCTTTCAGCACCTTGGCCAGCGCCTGCGACACCTGGTCGACGATGGCGGGCGGCGTGCCGGCCGGCGCGAACACGGCGTTCCATTCGTAGGTCTCGTAGCCGGGCACGCCGGATTCGGCGATGGTGGGCAGCTCGGGCGCGGTCTTGGAGCGCTCCAGGCCGCCGACGGCGATCGCGCGCAGCTTGCCGTTCTTCACGTGCTGCCAGGACGAGCCCATGCTGGCGAACATCACGGGGACCTGGCCCGACATGACGTCTATCATGGCCGGGCCGCCGCCCTTGTAGGCCACGTGCTGCAGCTCGGTCTTGGCCAGCAGGTTGAACAGTTCGCCGGCCAGATGCTGCGCCGAGCCGGGGCCGGCCGAGGCGTAGTACACGTGCTCCTTGGCGCCCGGACGGCCCAGCCTGATCAGGTCGGCCACGCTGCGCACTTCGTACGAGGGCGTGACCACCAGCACGTTGGGCACGCGCAGCAGCAGGGACACCGGCGCGAACGCCGTCAGCGTGTCGAACTGCATCTTCGAATGCAGGGCGGGATTCTGCGCGTGGTTGGAGGCGTCCAGCATCAGCGTATAGCCGTCCGGCTTGGCCTTGGCCACGACCGCGCCGCCTATCATGCCGCCGGCGCCGCCGCGGTTTTCGATGACGACCGGCTGGCCCAGTTCCGCGGCCAGCCTGGGGCCGATCAGGCGCGCGACCACGTCCACCGTGCCGCCGGGCGGATAGGTGACGACCAGCGTGACGGCGCGTTCGGGATAGGCGGCGCTCGCGGCGCCGGCGACGCCGGCGAGCAGGCCGGCGGCCGCGTACAGGGCGCCGCGGCGCGCCAGGCGTTGGAACAGGTGGGTCATGGTTTGTCTCCTTGGAATCTGAACAGCCGCAGCGGCGTGTCGGCAAGCACCATGCGCCGCTGCACGGGATCGTCGATCCAGGCGTCCAGCCACCGGACTGCGGCGGAATAGGACGCCAGATGGCGATGTTCGGTGTGAGGCCAGTCGCTGCCCCACATGAGGCGGGCGGCCGTGTAGGCGTCGAGCAGCTGCCGCGCGGCGATCCGCCCAGAGGTCGTACAGGCGGACGCCGGCCAGTTGCGGTAGGGGGCCGACAGCTTGACCCAGACGCGGCCGCTGTCGGCCTGGCGCAGCAGGTACTGGAAGCCGGGATCGGCGACGCCCAGCGCGGGATCGGGGCGGCCGAAATGGTCCACCACCACGCGGCATTGCGCGGCCAGCAGCGCCGGCAGGATGTCCGGCAGGCGCGCGGCCGGCAGATGCACTTCGACGTGCCAGCCCAGCGCATTGACGCGCGCCAGCAGCGTGCGCCAGCCGGGCAGGCGCAGGTCCGGCACGGGCAGCCCGATCAGGTTCAGCCGGATGCCGACCACGCCCGCCTCGGCCAGCGCCAGCAGATGTTCGGCGGGGACGCCGGGCGCCACCACCGCGACGCCGCGCAGGCGCGCGGGCGCGGCGCGCAGGGCCTCGACCAGGTGGCTGTTGTCGGACCCCAGGAAACTGGGCTGCACCAGCACGCCGTGGCCGAGCCCGTGCGCGTCCAGCAAGGCGAGGTAGTCGGCCGGCGTGGCGTCGTGGTCGGGGCTGTGGCGGCGCGTGGCGGCCAGCGCCAGCCCGCGGTGGAATACGTGGGCGTGGGTGTCGACGGATTTCGGCTCGGTGCGTGTGTCCATAAGCCGGGATTCTAAGAACGCGCTGTATAGTTTTCTATTTGGTAAAACTGTTTTATGTATATCGAATCGATATGGAAACCAGGCACTTGCGTTACTTCCTGGCCGTGGTGGACCACGGCAGCGTCAGCCGCGCGTCGGAGTGGCTGGGCATCGCGCAGCCGGCCTTGAGCCAGGCGCTGGGCCGCATGGAGCAGGACCTGGGCGTGCGCCTGTTCGAGCGCTCGCGCCGCGGCGCCGCGCCCACGCCGGCGGCGCTGGCCATACTGGAGGATGTGCGGACCAGCGTGGCGCGCATCGACGCGGCGGCGCAACGGGCGCGCGAGATCGGCCGCGGGAGCGCGGGGCAGCTGACCATCGGCCTGGTTTCCTCGGCCCTGTTCGACACCTTGCCGCGCGCGCTGCGCGAATTGCGCCGGCAGGCGCCGGGCGTGCGCGTGATCCTGCGCGAAATGAGCAACGCCGAGCAGGCCGAAGCCTTGCAGACCGGCGAAATCGACCTGGGCCTGATGCACACGCCGGTCGCCGTGGGCGGGCGCATGCGCGAGCGGCTGCTGCTGCGCGACCGTCTGGTGGCGGCGGTGCCGGACGAGCTGGAGGTGGCCGAAGACGGCAAGGTCTCGATGGCGCAGATCGCCCGGGCCGGCCTGGTCATGTACCCGCAGGCGCAATTGCCGGCCTTTTACGCGGGCATTCTCGACGCCATGCGCAAGGGCGGCCACGACGCGCAGGTGGCGCAGGAGGCCAACCGCACGCTGACCGTGCTGGCCTGCGTGGCCGGCGGCTGCGGCGTGGCGCTGCTGCCCAGCTGGATACGCTCGATGAACTTCGCCGGGGTGCGCTTTTGCGAGGTGCGCGACGGCCAGCGCCTGCCCGCCTTCGACCTGAGCGCGATCTGGCCCGCCCGCTCCGTGCCCACGCTGGCCGATCTGTTCGCCAGCCTGGACCTGGGCGGCCGCATCGAAGGCCGCGCCGGCCGCAACGCTTAAGCCAGGCTTAAAGCGGCCGCCATCCCCGGAACCTGGCGGCAAGCTCCCGTCTAACCAGAAACGGTTGGAGGACTTTGCCCATGGATCTGAACTGGCAACAGCAACTTGCCGAAAGCGCGCTGTGGCTCGCGCAGGCGTTCGGCATCAGCGCCGTCGCCCTGGCGCTGGCCGCGATGGCGCTGGCGCGCACCACGGACTGGGGCCGCAAGTTCTGGCGGCTGGCCTGGCCTTACCTCGATCCGCGCCGCAGCCTGCGGCCCTTGCTGACCGTGGCGCTGCTGCTGTTGCTGGCCATGTTCGCGGTGCGCATGACCGTGCTGTTTTCGTTCTGGTACAACGGCTTCTACAGCGCGCTGCAGGCGCTGGACCAGTCGGCGTTCTGGCGCTTTCTGGGCATATTCTCGGTGCTGGCCTGCGTGCACGTGGCGCGCACGCTGGTCGACAGCTACGCCGGCCAGGCCTTCGACATCCGCTGGCGCGTCTGGCTCAACGAGCGCCTGACGCGCGACTGGCTGGGCGCCGGCGCGTATTACCGCGGCCATTTCCTGGATGCGCCGGTGGACAACCCCGACCAGCGCATCGAACAGGACATCGCCATGTTCGTCACCGGCTCGCGCACGCTGGCGATCGGCGCGCTGAGCGCGGTGGTGTCGCTGGTGGCGTTCACGGCCATCCTGTGGAACCTGTCGGGCGCGCTCACGGTGGCCGGCGTGGAGATCCCGCGCGCCATGGTGTTCATGGTGTATCTCTACGTGATCGTGGCCACGCTGTTCGCCTTCAGGATCGGGCGGCCGCTGATCCGGCTGAACTTCCTGTCCGAACGTCTCACCGCGAATTTCCGCTATGCGCTGGTGCGCCTGCGCGAGAACGCCGAGAACGTCGCGTTCTACCAGGGCGAGGAAGTGGAGCGTGCCACGCTCTGGACGCGGTTCACGGCCTACGTCGCCAACCTGTGGGCGCGCGTGTACCGGGGCCTGAAGTTCGACGGCTTCAACCTGTCGGTCAGCCAGGTGGCCGTGGTGTTTCCCTTCATTCTGCAGGCGCCGCGTTTTTTCAGCGGCGCCATCAAGCTGGGCGACGTGATCCAGACCTCGCAGGCCTTCGGGCAGGTGCAGGATGCGCTGTCGTTCTTCCGCACCTCCTACGACACCTTCGCGCAATACCGCGCCACGCTGGACCGCCTCAATGGCTTCCTGGACGCCAACCAGGCCGCCCGCGCGCTGCCCGCCGTGCGGACCGAGACGCTGCCCGACGGGCTGGATATCGAGCGCCTGCAGCTGCGCCGGCCCGACGGGGCCGCGCTGCTGCGCGACCTGGACCTGCGGCTGCGGCCGGGCCAGGCCCTGCTGATCAAGGGGCCGTCGGGCAGCGGCAAGACCACCTTGCTGCGCGCGCTGGCGGGCCTGTGGCCATACGCCGAAGGCACGGTAAGGCGGCCGCAGGGCGAGAACGCGCTGTTCCTGTCGCAGCGGCCTTACCTGCCGCTGGGCGACCTGCGCGGCGCGGTGGCCTATCCCGGCCTGGCGCAGCCGGAGGACGATGCGCGCCTGGCCGATGCGCTGCGCCGGGTGAACCTGGGGCATCTGGCCGGACGGCTCGACGAAGTGGCGGACTGGGCGCGCACGCTGTCCATCGGCGAGCAGCAGCGCGTGGCGTTCGCGCGCGTGCTGTTCAACCGGCCCGCCATCGTGTTCCTGGACGAGGCCACGTCGGCCACCGACGAAGGCCTGGAGCACGCGCTGTACGGCCTTCTGCGCGGCGCGCTGCCGGACTGCATGCTGGTCAGCGTGGGCCATCGCAGCACGCTGGACGCCTTCCATACGCACAGGCTGGCGCTGGACGGCGCGGGCGGCTGGCGCATGGAACGCATCGAGGCGCGGGCGCGGCAGCCGGAGCCGGACCGCGCCGCGGCCTGAGCGGCGGGCGTCAGGTGCCCACGCGCAGAGGACCGGTCAGCTTGCGCAGCGCGGCCACCACGCTTTGCGCGGTGATGCGGCCGGTCTTGGGATTGGCCGAGGGAATGTTCTGGATTTCCATCGAGAACGAGGCCGAGTCGGATACGACCTCGACGCGGTGGACGTTGCGGTCCAGCGAAGGATCGGCCCAGATTTCCAGGGTGGTCTTGTCGGGACCGATGCCGGCCAGCGACACGCTGACCGCCACGTTCAGGTTGGCGGGAAAGCCCACAGCCGCTTCGCGCGGCGATCCGCGGAAAATCAGGCGCGGTTCGGCGATGTCCGCGATGTCGATGTTGTTGTCCGTCAGGTAAGGCGCGCCGAGCAGGCCGCGCACCGGCTTGCGCGTGATCATGGTGACGGAATGGATGACGCCTTCGGCCGCGGCGGTGATGGCGTCCAGGCCCAGGATGGCGCCCGACGGCACCACGATCTGGCCGTGATGGGCGCGGGCCAGTTCGATCAGGTCGTCGTTGCGCAGCAGGGCGCCGGAGCTGAGCACGACCAGCTTTTTGCCGGCGCGCAGCACCGGCTCGGCGATGTCGCGGAACACGGCGGCGGGCGCGCATTCCACCACTACGTCGCAATGCTCGTGCAGCGCGCCGATGGTGGTGAAGACGGGAGCGCCGCCGCTCCAGGTGTATGCCGGCGGCGCCTGCGGGTCGCGCACGGCGACGGCGGCCAGGGCCAGGCCGGGCAGCCCGGCGTCCAGGGATTGCGCCACGGCCTGGCCGATGGCGCCGAAGCCGGCGATGCCGACGCGGTAAGGGTTCATGGGATGGTCGCAGGGTAAGAGGTGAGGCCACTGTATCGACGGGCCGCGCCTGCGTCAATGCGGCCGCGGCTACACTGGGCGCCACAACCGCAGGAGCATCGCCATGCGCATACTTCCAGAGACGCCCCGCGACCGCGAGGCCATCTACGCCCTGACGCAGGACGCGTTCAAAGACCATCCCCACAGCCAGCACACCGAAGGCCGCATCATCGACGCGCTGCGCGAGGCCGGCGCGCTGACGCTATCGCTGGCGGCGTGGGACGGCGACGAGATGGTGGGCCACGTCGCGTTCTCGCCGGTGGCGGTGAGCGACGGTTCGCGCGACTGGTACGGCCTGGGGCCGCTGGCCGTGCGGCCGGACCGGCAGCGCCGCGGCGTGGGCGCGGCGCTGCTGCAGGAAGGCCTGGCCAGGCTGCGGGCGCAGGGCGCGGCCGGCTGCGTGGTGCTGGGCGAGCCGGACTACTACGGCCGCTTCGGCTTCGTCGCGACGCCGGGGCTGACGTATCCGGGCGTGCCGCCCGAGTACTTCATGGCGCTGGCCTTCACGCGTCCCGCGCAGGGCGAAGTCGCCTACCACGCGGCGTTCTACGTCTAGCGCCTTATCCCGTAGATGGCCCGTTTACCGGGCGTAGGATGGGTGCAGCGCGAGATTCCTTGAACAAGCACGCAATCATCGAACGCGCGAAACCCATCAGGCGGCGAAAGCCGCCGCCTTTCGTCGCAAGCGCAGCCGGCTCGCGCCGGCCGATGGGTTTCGCGCGTTACGCGTTCGTGTTCTTGCCCGGAACGTGCCGCGCTGCACCCATCCTACGTTCGTGATCGCATCGTAGGATGGGTGCAGCGCGAGATTCCTTGCGCAAGCACCCAATCATCGAACGCGCGAAACCCATCAGGCGGCGACAGCCGCCCGGCGTTCCACATTCAGCCGCCTTTCTGCGCCTCGGCCATGTAGTCCACCGCCAGGTTCGACAGCGCCCGCACGCCGTTGAGCAGGCCCGATTCGTCGACGTAGAAGCGCGGCGAATGATTGGGCGCGGCCTTGTCCACGTCCGTGCCCTTGGGCGTCACGCCCAGATAGAAGAACATGCCCGGCACCTTTTCCTGATAGAACGAAAAGTCCTCCGACGCCGTGGATTTGGGTTGCAGGCCGTAGTTGCCTTCGCCCGCGACGCGGCGCAGGGTCGGGCCCATCTTCTCGGTCAGCGCCGGATTGTTCACGGTGGCGTTGTACAGCTCGACCACGCGCACGTCCGCCTTGGCGCCCGCGCTTTGCGCGATCATGTCGGCGGTGCGCGCGATGCGCTGGTGGATGTCCTTCTTCATGCCCTCGTCGTAGGTGCGGATGGTGCCGGTCATGGCGAGGCTTTCGGGCACGATGTTCATGCGGTTGCCGCCGTGGATCGCGCCCACGGTGATGACGGCCGGCTCCAGCATGCTGTTGATCTGGCGGCTGGGAATGGTCTGCAGGCCCAGGATGATCTGCGAGCCGACCACGATGGGGTCGATGCCCGACCACGGCCGCGCGCCGTGCGTCTGCTTGCCGGTGACGTCGATCCAGAACTGGTCGGCCGCCGCCATGGCCGGGCCGCTGCGCCACGACAGCTTGCCCGACGGATAGGCGCTGGACACGTGCAGCCCGAAGATGGCGTCGACCTTGGGATTGTCCAGCACGCCTTCCTGCACCATCATCTTGGCGCCCCAGACCTTCTTGCCGTCGGGCTCGAATTCGGCCGGGCTTTCCTCGGCCGGCTGGAAGATGAACTTGACGCTGCCGGGCAGCTCGTTCTTCATGCCGGCCAGCACTTCGGCGGTGGCCATCAGGATGGCGGTATGGGCGTCGTGGCCGCAGGCGTGCATGACGTCCACTTCCTTGCCCAGGAACGTGCCCTTGGCCTTGGATGCGAACGGCAGATCCACCTGTTCCTTCACCGGCAGCGCGTCCATGTCGGCGCGCAGCGCCACCACCGGGCCGGGCTTGCCGCCCTTGAGCAGGGCGACCACGCCGGTGCCCGCGACGCCCGTCTTCACTTCCATGCCGAGCGCGCGCAGATGGTCGGCGACCAGCTTGGAAGTGCGCTGTTCCTGGTTGCCCAGTTCGGGGTGCTGGTGGATGTCGCGCCGCCACGCGATGAGCTTGTCTTCGATGGCCTTGGCGCGCTGGTCGATCTGCGCGGCCAGCGCCGGCGCGGGCGCCGGGACCGGCGGGCCCTGGGTGCCGGGCGCGCTCTGCGCGGCTGCCGGGCCGGCCATGAGCAGTTGTGCGGCCAGCGCCAGCGGCGCCAGGCGGAACACGGCTTTGGAATACGCCATGTCTGTTCTCCTCGTGGTTGTTAACCTGTTATTGGTCGAGGATCTTACCGGAGCGCCGCAGCGTCGTCGCGTCTGGTTACGGATGCTTAAAAACAGGCCGTTTTGATTCCGGCGAGTGGAATTTCGGGCACCGGAATCCCGCTTCAGGCGGCGCGCAGCAGGCGGCGCGAACCGCGCGCCAGAAGCGCGAGCAACAGCGCCGCCAGCAGCGCGGCGCCGCCGGCGGCGGACATGGCGGCGTGGAAGCCGCCGGTCAGCGCGTCGCCGAACAGGGCGGCCGCATCCGCGGGCTGCGCCGGCATGACGTGGCGCGTGACGGCGGCGTGCGCGGCGATCTCTGCCCCGGGCACCCCACGGCGCGCCAGCGCGGCCGCCAGCGCGTCGATCGCGCGCGCGCTCATGAGCGCGCCCAGCAGCGCGATGCCTATGGTCATGCCGGTCTGGCGCAGCGCGTTCATGGTGGCCGAGGCCATGCCGGAACGTTCGCGCGACACGCTGGCCATCACCGCCATGCTGGTCGAGGGCACGGCCAGCCCCGTGCCCAGCCCCAGCAGCACCAGCAGCGACCCGGTGACGGCGTAGGGCGTGCCCGCCTGCAGCAGCGTCATGCCCAGCATGGCCGCGCCGATGAACACGTAGCCGGCGACCATCAGCCGCGGCAGGCCGAAGCGCTGGTTGAGCCGGCCGAACACGATGGAGACCAGCCCCGCCGCGGCGAACTGCGGCGCCAGCTGCCAGCCGGCCGCCAGCGGCGACAGGCCCTGCACGTGCTGCAGATACAGCGAGAAGAAGAACAGGCTGCTGTAGGCCGAGAAACCCAGCACGAAGGACGCGACATTGGTGATGGCGAAGGCGGGGTCGCGAAACAGCCCCAGCGGCAGGATGGGCCGGGCGACGCGGTGCTCGACCCACAGAAAGGCCAGCAGCCCGGCTGCGGCCAGCGCCAGCGCGCCCGCGGCCTGCGGCGCGGCCCAGCCGTGTTCGCCGGCGGCGATCAGGCCGTAGGTCAGCGCGCCCAGCCACAGCACGCTCAGCGCCTGGCCGGCGGGATCGAAGGCGGCATGTTCGGGATGGGCGCTTTCGGCGATGCTCCAGGCGCCCAGCGCGACGGCCAGCGCGCCCACCGGCAGATTGATGAGGAAGATGCTTTGCCAGTCGAAGTGCGCCACCAGCACGCCGCCCAGCATGGGGCCGACGATGAGCGACACCGCGTTGCACGAGGCCCAGACGCCGATGGCCTGCGCGCGTTCCCTGGGGTCGGGGAACGCCTGCGTCAGCAGCGACAGCGCGCCCGGGATCAGAAGCGCCCCGGCCACGCCCTGCACGGCGCGGCCGATCAGCAGCGCCGTGAGGTTCTGCGCCATGCCGCAAAGCGCCGAGCCGGCCGTGAACAGCAGCACGCCCGCCAGCCACGAACGCTTGCGGCCGTAGCGGTCGCCCAGCGGCCCGGCCGACAGCATGAAGGCGGACAGGAACAGGGCGTAGGCGTCCACCACCCATTGCAGGCCGGCCATGTCGATGCGCAGCGCGGCCTGCATGGTGGGCAGCGCCACGTTGACGATGCTGATGTCGAGGATGGTGATGAAGCTGCCCAGGTTGACGGCCAGGACGAGCGCGCGGCGGCGTGCGGGATGCATGGAGGAAGCGGGAGTGGGAGTCGGGCCATTCTATATTTCACCCGCGTCCCGCTCCGTGATGCCCGCGCCCGGCCGCGGGTTATTGCAGCTTGATGCCCAGCTCCTTGATGAGCGGCTCCATCTCGGCCCGGTCCGAATCTATGGTGGCGGCCAGCGCTTGCGGCGTGCTGCCGATGGGGATCATGCCCAGCGTTTCCATCTGCGCCTTCATCTCGGGTTCCTGCAGGACGCCGGACACCGCCCGCTGGATCAGCGCCACGCGGTCGGCGGGCGTGCCGGCCGGCGCCATCAGGCCGATCCACGGCTGCGGCGCGTAGCCCTTCATGCCCGACTCCTCCAGCGTCGGCGTGCCGGGCAGGCCGGCGAAGCGCTGCGGACTGGTGATGGCCAGCGCGCGCAGGCGGCCGCCGTCGATCAGGCCCTTGGCGCTGGAAGGCGCGTCCAGGGCCACGTCGAGCTGGCCGCCGATCAGGTCGTTCTGGGTCTTGCCGAACGAGGAAGAGGGCACGTACAGGGCCTTGATGCCGGCGCGGCGCGCGGTCTGCTCCCAGACCAGGTGGAACGCCGTGCCGATGGAAGACGAGCCCAGGCTCAGGCTGCGGGCCTTGCTGGCGCGCACGAAATCCTCCCAGGTTTTGAGCGGGCTGTCGGTGGGCACGACGAAGATGAACGGCGTGCGCGCCACCAGCGAGATCGGCTGCAGGTCTTTCTGCGGATCGAAAGGCAGGCTGTCGACCGCGAACGGCACGATGGTGACCGACGAGGCCACCACCATGCCCAGCGTATAGCCGTCGGGCGCGGACTTGGCCAGCGCATTGGTGCTGATGATGCCGGAGGCGCCCGGCCGGTTTTCCACCACCACGGGCTGTCCCCAGGCGGCGCCCAGCTTGCCGGCCAGCACGCGCAGCATGACGTCCACCGGCCCGCCCGGCGGGTTGGACACGAAGATCTTCACCGGCTTGTCCGGATAGGCGGCCGAGGCGGCCACGGGCAGCGCGAGCGCCAGCGCCAGCATGGTTTGCTTGAACATGGATTCCCCTTGTTTGATTGATGTGGATCGCGTGCGGCTCAGGCCAGCGCCTGCAGATGCGGGGCCGCCGGCCAGTCGGGCGCTTCGCCGCGGATGAAGGCGATCCAGGCCGCCTGCGTGCGGCGCGCCAGCGACTCGGCCTGCGCCGGCGGCAGGCCGGCCAGCATGGGCGCGGCGGCGAAAGCCTGCCAGGTGTCGAACACGAAAGGCAGTTCGATGCAGTGGCAGGCGCCGAAGCGCGCCGTGGGCGCCACGTCGAAGCGGGCCAGCCAGGCCTGGCGGCCCTGGGCGACGGCGTCCTGCGCCCATAGGCGCGAGGGCGCGCCGAACAGCGCGTCGCCCAGTTTCTGGCCGGCCGCATCCGTTGCGTGTCCGGGGAAGGCGGCCATTTCGTCGCGCGTGTAGCTGACCAGCACGTCGGCGCGGGCGGCGGCGCGCCGCAGCGCCGGCGCGATCTCCAGCGGCAGCGTATCGCCGTCGACCACCGGGCCGAACAGGCTGCGGCTGCTGTCTTCGGCGCGCAGGGCCGCCATCACTTCGGGCGCCTGCTGCGCGGCCAGCAGCGCGGCCACCGGCAGCGCGCGCGCCGCTTCCAGGGAGTCGGCGCCGGCGGCGCGCAGAAACGCCTGGCCCAGGACCTCGGCCTGCTGCGCGCTGCGAAAACCGCGGCCCAGCGCGGCGCTTTGCAGGATGGCGCGCGAGAAGCGAGGCTTGCGCGTCAGCATGGCGCAGATCGAGGAAGCGCCGGCCGACTGCCCCATGAGCGTGAGCCGCTGCGGGTCGCCGCCCAGGGCCTCGATATTCTCCAGCACCCAGTCGATGGCGGCTTCCTGGTCCAGCAGGCCCACGTTGGCGGTCTGGCCCGGCACGTACAGCCAACCCAGCGCGGCCAGCCGGTAATTGACCGCCACCACGACCACGTCGCCGCGCTGCGCCAGCAGCGACCCGTCGTACCAGTCGAGCGCGCCGCCGCCGCTTTGCCAGGCGCCGCCGTGCAGCCACACCACCACGGGACGCCGCTTGCCGTCGGCCGCGGGGGTCCACACGGTGAGGTGCAGGCAGTCTTCCGATTGGGGGGCGTCGAAGTCGCCCATGGCCTCGCGCAGGCGCGAGGGCAGCTGCGGCGCGACCGCGCCGCGTCCGGTGGCGTCCAGATCGCCGCGCCACGCCGGCGGCTGCGGCGGCGCGAAGCGCAGCGGACCCACCGGGGCCTGCGCATAAGGAATGGCGCCATAGCGGCAAACGCCGCCCGCGCGTACGCCGGTCAGCGTGCCCGCCCGCAGGGCCGCCTGAACGGTTTGACTCATATCCTGCCTCCTTGGTCCGTGGATCGGCCGCGGCGGATGCCGGGGCCGCCGGACTATGGTAGGGAGGAAAGGGCCGGACCGGACATTCCGGTTTTGAAAGAAGCCATGCGAAACGGGAATGGCCGGCTGCGCCTACCCGGCGATGCGCGCGTCCAGGCTGTTGTCGGCCAGCGCCTGGGCCTGCCCGCGGGTCATGCCCAGGTGTTCGTACAGGGCGTGGAAGTTCTCGTTCACGTAGCCGCCGAAGTAGGCGGGATCGTCGGAATTCACCGTCACCTTCACGCCCGCGTCCAGCAGCGACAGGATGTTGTGATGGCGCATGTGCTCGAACACGCGCAGCCGGATGTTCGACAGCGGGCAGACGGTCAGCGGGATCTGCTCGTCGATCAGGCGGGCGATCAGCCTGGGGTCTTCGGCGGCGCGCACGCCGTGGTCGATGCGCCGCACCTTGAGCAGGTCCAGCGCCTCCCAGATGTATTCGGGCGGGCCTTCCTCGCCGGCATGGGCCACGGCGGGCAGGCCTTCGGCGCGCGCGCGGTCGAACACGCGCTGGAACAGGCGCGGCGGGAATCCTTTTTCGCTGCTGTCCAGGCCCACGGCGATGAAGGCGTCGCGGTAGGGCAGCGCGGCTTCCAGCGTCTGCATGGCCTGCGCTTCGGGCAGGTGGCGCAGAAAGCTCAGGATCAGCCCGCTGCTGACGCCGAGCTGCCTGCGGCCGTCGTCGAGCGCCTGCCCGATACCTTCCAGCACCGCTTCCAGCGGCACGCCGCGGTCGGTGTGGGTCTGGGGATCGAAGAAAGGTTCGGTGTGGACCACGTTCTGCTCGCGGCACTTCAGCAGATAGGCCCAGGTCAGGTCATAGAAGTCCTGCGCGGTGCGCAGCACGTCCGCGCCCAGGTAATAGAGGTCCAGGAATTCCTGGAGATTGCCGTAGTCGTATGCGCCGCGCAGGGATTCGACGTCGGGCCAGGGCAGGGCCACGCCGTTGCGCGCGGCCAGAAGGAACAGCAGCTCGGGTTCGAGCGAGCCTTCCAGGTGCAGGTGCAGTTCCGCCTTGGGCAGTGCGTTGAGCCATTCGTGCATGATGTCCGGGTCCAGAGGTTCAGGCCGCCAGCGCGATGCCGTCGGCGGCGATGGCGAGTTCGAGCTGCGCGGCGAACGCACGCGCCTGCCGCGTGCTGGGCCGGTCGCGGCGCCAGATGGCGGCCAGCGGCGACTTGCGCAGCGCCGGGCGCGCCGGCAATACCACCAGTTCGCCGCGCGCCTGGCGCACGGCCGCCACGCTGCCGGGCAGCATCCACAGATATTGGCCTTCCAGCAGCATCTCGCGGCCGAATTCCAGCGACAGGACGCCGATCATATCCGGTATCGGCAGCCCGGCCTGGCGCAGCGACAGTTCCAGTTCGCCGCGGATGCGGCTGCCGGGCAGGGCGGCGATCCAGGGATAGGCCACGCAGTCGGCCAGCGTGGCCTCGGGCGCGCCGGCCAGCGGATGGTCGGCGGCGCAGGCCAGCACGATGGGGTCGTTGAGCAGGTTGATGGAGCGGTAGATCTGCGGATTGACCGCCGACGAGAAACGGCTGATCAGCACGTCGATGGCGCCGGCGTCCAGGTCTTCGATCAGCCGCTCGTGCGTGCCGATTTCTATGCTGAGCGTGATGCGCGGACAGGCCACGCGAAACGCCCGCGCCGCCTCGGCCATGGGCCAGCTGGCGAACATCGAAAAGCAGCCGACGGTCAGGCTGCCCTCGTCGCCGCGCGACACGGCGGCGAGGTCGGTCTCGGCCTTGCGCAGGCCGGTGAGCAGCTGGCGGGCGTGGCGGCACATGGCCACGCCCAGCGCGGTGCAGGTGGTGCCCTTGGCGGTGCGCTCGAACAGCCGCGCGCCCACCAGTTCCTCGATCTCGGCGATGGCGCGCGACAGGGCCGATTGCGTGCTGTGCAATTGCGCGGCCGCCTTGGACAGGTTGCCCAATTCGGCGACGGTCAGCACGATTTCCAGGTGCCGGATGCGTAGCTTGCCTCGGAAGGGTGTCATGGCGCGGACAGGGTGGCGATGGGGCGATTATTCTCCGTCGCCGCAGGCTTGGCAACGCGCCCGGCGTTCGATGGACAGGCCCGGATCGCGGTACGATCCGGGCTGACTTCGAATTTTCAGGATTGCCATGCGCCAGCGTTCCATTCGCTTTCGGATCGATACCTTTGCCCGTGTGCTGAGCGCCGCGGCGTTCGCGGCCGCGGCCGCCGGCGCCGCGCACGCCCAGTCGCCGTCCTCGGCCACCGGCTCGCGCGCGCAGCCGGCGGCGCCGGCCCAGCCGCTGCCCGCGCTGACGCCCAAGCGCAGCTTCGACGACGCGCCCGGGCCGGCCGCGCCCGCAACCGCGCCGGCCGCCGCCGCACCGGCCGCCGCCGCGCCCGCCACCGCCGTGGCGGACCCCGCCGCCGCCGCGCCCGCCGCGCCGCAGGTCATCGTTCCGACCGAACTGGACACCAAGGCCTGCATCGCCAAACTGCGCAAGGGGGCCGCCGCCAACGGGCTGACCGTGGCGGACTGGGACAAGTACACCGCCAACGCCAAGCTGCTGCCCACCACCGTGGCCTCGGCCAAGGGCCAGCCCGAAGGCCGCGAAGCCTGGTGGGACTACATCGCCAAGACGGTGGACGACGAGCGCGTCAAGGACGGCCAGGCGGTGCTGTCCAAGTACGGCGCGCAGCTCGCCGCCATCGGCCAGCAGTACCAGGTGGACCCGGCCACGCTGGTCGCCATCTTCGGCATCGAGACCAACTACGGCCGCCAGGTCGGCAAGACCGACGTGCTCAACGCCTGGCTGACGCGCGCCTGCACCGAGAACAAATCGCTGTGGGAGAAGAACGCCTACGCCTCGGTGCGGCTGCTGCGCGATGGCACCGTGCAGCCCGACAGCTTCGTCGGCTCCTGGAGCGGTGCTTTCGGCATGACGCAGTTCATCCCGACCTCGTTCTACGAACTGGCCGCCGACGGCGACGGCGACGGCAAGATCGATCTGTACAACTCGCTGCCCGACGCGCTGGCCTCCACCGCCAACCATTTGCGCAAGCGCCGCGCCAAATGGACGCACGGCCTGCCGGCCGTGGTCGAGGTGCGCGTGCCCGCCGAGGTCGCGGCCGCCATTGCGCCCGAGCCCGACGCCGAGTACGTGGGGTCGCAGGACCGCCGCAGCATCGCGCAGTGGGCGCAGGCCGGCGTGAAGCAGGGCGACGGCTCGGCGCTCAAGCTGGCCGCCGGCAACGATCAGCAGGCCTATCTGTTCGCGCCCACCGGCGCCCGTGGCCCGGTGTTCCTGGCCACCGTGAATTTCGACGCCATCCTGCACTACAACCAGTCGCGCCGCTACGGCCTGGCGGTGTCGCTGCTGCTCAACCGCCTGCAAGGCGGCCCGGCCCTGGCCGCGGCCTGGCCGACCGACGATCCGGGCCTGTCGCGCGCGCAGATCAAGGAGCTGCAGGAAATGCTGTACGGCCTGGGCTACGAAGTGGGCGTGGCCGACGGTATTCCGGGCGCCAAGACGCGCGACGCCGTGCGCGAGGAACAGGCCCGGCGCAACCTGCCGCAGGACGGCCGGGTCGGCAAGCGCATTTACGACGCGATCAAGGAAACCTGGCCGCCCGTCGCGATCCGCACGCGTCCTCAGTAAGGTCCGGGCGGCGGCGTTAACATCTCTGTATGAGCACCAAACCTGTTTTCGACGACGATCCGCCGCCCGTGCCGCCCGAGCCGCCCGCGCCCGAAGAATGCTGCAACAGCGGCTGCATACCCTGTGTCTATGACGTCTACAACGAAGCCATGGACAACTACCGCGAAGCGCTCAAGGCCTGGCGCGCCAGGCATGAGGAAAAATCGGCGGGGTGAGGGGGGCGGGTGGATGCGGCGGCTTTCGCCGCCTGATGGGTTTCGCGCGTTCGATGATTGAGTGCTGGTTCAAGGAATCTCGCGCTGCACCCATCCTACGTCAGTTTCATATGGATGATGGGAAACGGCCGGCCCGAATCGTCGTGGTCTGAACGGCCGACGTCTTCGAACCCGTAGTGCTTGTAGAAGCCGTGGGCCTGCGGGTTTTGTTCGTTCACGTCCACCAGCAGGGTGCCGTGCAGCGAACGCGCGAAATTCAGCAGCCGGCGGCCGGCGCCCTTGCCGCGCTTGTTGGCGTCGACGAACAGCATTTCGACCTTGTTGCCGTTCAGGCCCATGAAGCCTGCGACCTCGCCGGTGTCGTCCTCGCAAACCCATACCCGCACGGACGGCAGGTAGGTGTTGAGCACCTGCGGGTACATGGCCTGGATCTCTTTTTCCGTCAGGAACGTATGCGTGGCGCGCACCGAACGAAGCCAGATGTCCACCAGGGCCAGATCGTCGCCGTGATTGCGTTCTCGGATATTCATTTCTTATTGATTGAGAGTCGGGTGCCGTTGCGGTCCTTGGCCGCGAGCGGCGCGTAGCCGCTAAAGTCCTGCGCGGTAAAGGCCGGTGGCCGCCAGGACGGTTTCCATTTGTACAGTATGCGCGAAAACATAGCGCTCGCCATAGACGGTTTCATCCGGAAACTCCGAAATCAAGGTCAGCGGGACCGCTTCGCGGTCGCTTTCCTCGATCTGCACGGGGATGCCGTGATGCAGGTCGAAACCGGTTTCGACCGCGTGCGCCTGAAAACGTTCAAGCTGCCGGGCATTGAACTCGACCAGGCCGGCCACGTCGCGGGCGAGCCGCGCCGTCACGCCCGCGACCAGACGGCGGGCGCGGTCGCCCCAGCCTGGATGGTGGCGCATGACCAGGAAAAATCCCTTGGGTATGGTCCAGCGCTCGAAATGGCGCGGCAGGTAGCCCGATAGCGGACGGGTCCATTCGTGGGCCGGATAGCCGTGCAGGTTGATGTGCAGCTGCGCGCCGCTGATGGCCAGCGCCAGGTGCCGGCCCTCGCGCTCGAAGAACGGAGCGTTCTCGCGGTGCGCGATGTCGTCGCCCAGCGCGCTGTAGCGCGAGGCGTGCAGCATGTGGCGCGGATGCCGTTCGCGCAGGCGGTTGAAAAGCGCGTAACCATCGGGATTTTCGGCGGCGATCAGTGCGAAATGCGGGTTGCCGGCGGCCGCCAGCGCCTGCGCGGCGCGCAGGGCGCCGACGACGCCCGAGGTCTCGTTGGCGTGCTGCGCGCCCGAAATGAAGACGGCCGGCCCCGGGCCGCGCAGATAGGTTCCCAGCACCGGGCGGCCTTCGCGCGAGACGGCCTGGAAGGCGTCGCCGCCCAGGTCGGCCATGCAGCCGGCGATCTGCGCGGCCGACAGCGGCTCGTGCATCTGCGCCAGCGGCATGGCGGGGGCGGCGGGAACCAGCGGCGCGAGCGCGGCGAAAGGTTCCAGCGTCATGCGCACGCGCGCCGCGCCGTCGTTGCGGCGGATGTCGGGAACGATCTGGCCGGGCTGCAGGCCGCGGTCGCCGGCCGGGCGCCCGGAGTGCCGCTGGAAGAATTCCAGCAGCGAAAAATACAGGTCTTCGTGCAGCGCCTCGAAAGTGCTGACGATTTCTTCGTCCACCGGCAGCGCGTACTCGATGCCGGGCAGGTCCACGCGGATCTCCAGGCGTTCGAAAAAGGGTTCGTGCGCGCCCCAGGAACGGGCGCGGACCGTATCCACGATGCTGCGGAACACCTGCTGGTATTCGGTGAGATGCGCGGCGTCGGTGTGCAGCGCGCCTTCGGCGTCGCGCACCCGCAGCCAGCCCGTGGGCGACAGTTCGGGCGTGCCGTCGGGGGCGTGCCCGAGCTGGTTCGGCGCGTAGACGCGCTGTTCGATCACGCTGCCGTCGGCATAGCCCAGCGCCACGTCGTAGTGCAGGTCATCCGCGCCCGCTTCCAGCGTGACGCGCACCCCGTCGAGCAGGCCGACCAGCGGATAGGCCTCCAGCGCGAAGCGCCTGGCGTGCGCGTGTTCGTGCACGGGATAGCGCACGCGGGCCGAAACCAGCCCGGCGCGTTCGACCTCTTCCAGGAAAAAATGCAGCAGCGGCTTGTAGGCGCTGCGAAAACGGGCGGCGACCCCGGCCTGCGCCAGGCGGGCCTGGGCCGCGAGCCGCGCCTGCGGCCCCTCGAACAGCCAGCCTTCCACCGTCGCGCCGCGCCAGGCCGGCGCCATGTAGGCGTGGGTCCAGGCGTCCAGCGTGCGGTCGAATGTTTTTTCCAGCAAAGGCATCTTTCAAAATCCTTAAAACCTGTGACGGTTCACCCTTTCGGGTCGAGGCGGTCGCGCAGCCAGTCGCCCAGCAGATTCAGGCCCAGCACCGTCAGCATGATGGCCAGTCCGGGAAACACGCTGACCCACCAGGCCGTCTGCATGTAGGTCCGGCCGTCGGCAAGCATACCGCCCCAGCTGGGAATCATGGGGTCCACTCCCAGCCCGAGAAACGTCAGGCTGCTTTCGAGCAGGATGTTGTTGGCCACGTTCAGCGTCATCAGGATGACCAGCGGACCCAGCACGTTGGGCACGATGTGATGCCGCATCATGGCCGGGTCGCGCACGCCGAAGGCGCGCGCAGCCTGCACGAATTCCCGCTCCCGCAGCGTCAGCACCTGCGCCCGCACCACGCGCGCGTACTGCACCCATTGCGACGCGATCATGAAGACGATGACGTTGGACAGGCCGCCGCCCAGGATCGCGATGAACGTGATGGCCACCAGGATGAACGGCAGCGCCAGCTGCACGTCGGCGCAACGCATCACGATCACGTCCCAGAATCCGCGGTAGAAGCCCGCGACCAGGCCCATGACGCTGCCCAGCAGCGCGCCGCCGAGCACCGATGCGAACCCCACCAGCAGCGAGATTCTACCGCCGACGATGACGCGCGCCAGCACGTCGCGGCCCAGCGGGTCGGTGCCCAGCGGATGCGCGGCGGTGACGGCCGGCGCGGTCAGGCGGGCCGTCAGGTCCATGGCCGCGCCGCCGTCCGGGAACAGCCAGCCCGAGGCCAGCACCAGCGCCGCCATCCCGCCGGTCAGCAGCACGCCCAGCGCCAGCTCCAGCGAAAGGCGCAGGCGCGGCCTGGCGCCCTCGGCGGCGGCGGGGGTGGACAGGGTCTGCATGCGGGATGGACGCGCGGGATCAGCGCGCGCGGATGCGAGGGTCGACCAGGCCGTAGGCGATGTCGACGGCCAGGTTGACCAGCACGATGAGGGCGGCCAGCACCGTGACCGCGCCCTGCAGCACCGGATAGTCGCGGCCGGCCACGGCGTCGAAGGCCAGGGTGCCCATGCCGGGCCAGTTGAAGACCATTTCGATGACCACGATGCCGCCGATCAGCCCGCCGAACTGCAGGCCCAGATAGGTGATGAGCGGAATCGCGCAGTTGCGCAGCGCGTGCTTGTACAGCACCACGCGTTCCTTCAGCCCCTTGCTGCGCGCCACCATGATGTATTGGGCCGACAGCGTGTCCAGCATGGTGGTGCGCACCAGCCGGATATTGGTGGCGCTGAGGATGATGGCCATGGTCAGGGCGGGCATCACCAGGCTGGCCGGGCCGCTCCAGCCGGACGGCGGCAACAGCGGAAACGTGATGGAAAGCAGCAGCACCAGCATCAGCGCCAGCCAGAAATTGGGAAAGGACAAGCCCACCAGCGACAGGATGCGGATGGCCTGGTCGGCGGCCCGCCCGCGCCTGACCGCGGCCTGGATGCCCAGCGGCAGCGAGATCAGGATGGATGCGGCGAGCGAGGCGCAGGCCAGCATCAGCGTGGCCGGCAGCGCCTCGCCGATCAGCCTGGCCACCGGCGTACCGCCCAGGAAGCTGCGCCCGAAGTCGCCGCGCAGCAGCCCCTGCATGTAGGACAGGTATTGCTCGTGGAACGGGCGGTTCAGGCCCAGCGCCTGGCGGATGTTGGCCAGGTCCTCTTCGGTGACGCCGCCCGCGCCTTCGCTCAGCATCAGCGCTGGATCGCCAGTCATGCGCACCGCGTACGAGACCAGCAGCGTCACCGCGATGATGACGAACACCGCCTGCAATACCCGCTGGACAATGAATCCGGTCATGGGATCAGTCCACGGCGGTTTCCAGGAAGCGGAAGCGGATGTCGCCGGGCAGCTCCAGGTTCCTGACCCGCTTGTTCACGCCCACGATGGTGTTCAGGCTGTACAGCGGCAGATCCAGCGCTTGGTCGGCGACGTAGCCGGCGATCTCCTGCAGCATGGCTTCGCGGCGCTTGCGGTCATAGACGGTGCGTTGCGCCTCCAGCATGGCGTTGAGCTTGGGATCGTCGTCGAACGGGTTCCATTTCTGGCCCGAGTGATACATCAGATAGGCGGTGTTGTCGTAGTCGTAGGTCCAGCCGCCCCACTGGCTTTGCCACATTTCGCCGGCCTTGCCGTTGGGAATGATGTCGTTGAGCAGCGCGCTGGCTTCGTGCGGCTTGATCGTGGCGCGCACGCCCACCGCCTGCAGGTAGCCGGCGACGGCCTGCGCCACTTCGCGGAAGTTCGAGGTGTTGCCGCGCACGTCGATCCGCACGGCGGCGCCCGGCTTCACGCCCGCCGCGGCCAGCAGCTTCCTGGCGCCCTCGGGATCGAAGGGCAGGGGCTTTTGCTCGGGGTTGTAGCCGAACGACAAGGGCCCCTGGAAACTGGCGATGGTCCGGGCCTGGCCCAGCAACAGCAGCTTGACGATGGCGTCGCGGTCCACGGCCATGGTCAGCGCGCGGCGCACGTCGCGGTCGCGGGTGATGCCGTTTCTGGTGTTGAAGCGCAGCGCGTGCACCACCGGGCCGGGCGTGGAGATGACGTCGGCCTTGCTCGATCCCTTGACGGTGTCGATCAGGCCCAGCGGAATGAGCGTGGCGATGTCGATGCGCCCGGCCTGCAGTTCGGCCACCTGGGTGCCGGGTTCGCCGATGAACCGGTAGATCACCTGGTCCAGCCTGGGCTTACCGCCCCAGTAGTCATCGTTGCGCGCGAGCGTGACGCTGACCTTGGGCCGGTATCCGGCGAACTTGAACGGGCCGGTGCCCACGGGGTTGGCGTTGAAGTGCGCTTCGCCTTTTTCCTTGATGTAGCGCGGCGGCACGATCATGGCGCCATAGCCGGCCAGCTTGGTCAGCAGGATGGGGTCCGGCCGCTTCAGCACGAAGTCGACGGTGTGCTCGTCCACCACCCGGACCTCGCCGATCGAGTCGTAGTTGGATTTCTGCGGGCCTTTCAGGCCCTCGGCGCCCAGCAGGCGTTCGAAGCTGAACTTCACGGCCTCGGCGTCGAAGGGTTCGCCGTTATGGAACTTGACGCCGGTGCGCAGCTTGAAGCGCAGGCGCTGGTTGTCGTCCAGGAATTCCCAGCTGGTGGCCAGGCCCGGCTGCAGCGTCAGGTCGGCGCCGCGCATCGTCAGGCCGTCATACAGATTGCCGCCCACCGAGCCCCAGGCCGTCAGGAAGGTATCGATGGGGTCCCAGCTGCCCGGGTCCAGGCTGATCGCGACGTTCAGCGTGCCGGCGGCCTGCGCGCTGCCCAGCGCCAGGGCCAGCGCGGCGGCGAAGCAGGGTTTGCGTAGGAATCGCATGGTTGCCTCCAGGGGTGCGAAATTCATGGGCGCCGGGGCCTGCTCAGGCGGCCTCGGCGACGAGATGGCCCGGCGCGAATTCGGCCAGGCGGACGATGGCGGGCTCGTCGCCGACGCGACGCAGCGGGCTGGGGATTTCGCCCTCGATCAACGCGGTGTCGCGGCGCCGGCCCGGCGCGGCGACCGGCACCGCGGCCAGCAGCCTGCGGGTGTAGGCATGCTGCGGCGACTCGAAGATCTGGCGGCGCGTGCCGAGTTCCACGATCTGGCCCAGGTACAGCACCGCCACCCGATGGCTCACCTGTTCCACCACCGCCATGTCGTGCGTGATGAACAGATAGGACAGGCCGCGGTCTTGCTGCAGGTCCATCAGCAGGTTCAGGATCTGCGCCTGGATCGACACGTCCAGCGCCGACACCGATTCGTCGGCGATGATGAGCCGGGGATTGCTGGCCAGAGCGCGCGCGATGCACACCCGCTGGCGCTGGCCGCCCGAGAATTCGTGCGGATAGCGCCCGGCGTGGCGAGGCTCCAGCCCGACCTGTTCCAGCAGCGCGCCCACGCGGCGGGCGATGGCGTCTTCGCCCGCGAGCAGCCGGTGCGTACGGATGGGTTCGGCGATGCTGAAGGCCACCGTCTTGCGCGGGTCGAGCGAGGCGTAGGGGTCCTGGAAGATGTACCGGATTTCCTGGCGCAGGCGCCGGCGTTCGGCGCCTGCCAGGGAGAAAATGTTCCGGCCGTCATAGCGCACGGCGCCCGAGGTCGGCGCCACCAGCTGTTGCAGCGTTTTGCCGATGGTGGACTTGCCGCTGCCCGATTCTCCGACCAGCGCCAGCGTCTCGCCGGGGTAGAGGTCGAAACTGACCTGTTCCACGGCATGCACGCGCCGCGTGACCCGGCCGAAGACATTGCGGCTTGCGTCAAAGCGCGTGGTCAGCCGCTCCACTTGCAGCAGCGGCTCGCCATAGCGGGCGGTGTCCTGCTCGCGCGTCTGGCCGTGCTGGCGCAGCACGCCGCCTTCGAAATGCGCATGGGCTTTGCGCAGCGGCAGGTCGCGGCCGCGCAGGCTGCCCAGGCGCGGCACGGCCGCCAGCAGGGACCGCGTGTACGGGTGCCTGGGCGCGTGGAAGATTTCCCGCACCGCGCCTTGCTCGACCTTGCGCCCGCTCAGCATCACCACCACGTCGTCGGCCATTTCGGCCACCACGCCCATGTCGTGCGTGATGAAGATGACGGCCGTGCCCAGGTCGCGCTGCAACGCGCGGATCAGATTCAGGATCTGCGCCTGGATGGTGACGTCCAGCGCCGTGGTCGGTTCGTCGGCGATCAGCAGCCGCGGCTGGCACGACAGCGCCATCGCGATCATGGCGCGCTGGCGCATGCCGCCGGAAAGCTGGTGGGGATAGCGGTCCAGCATCTGCGCCGGATCGGGCAGGCGCACTTTTTCCAGCAGGCCGCGGGCGGCCTGGCGCGCCGCCGCGCGCGGCAGCCGCTGGTGCAGCACGATGGCCTCGGCGATCTGGTCGCCGATGGTGAAGACCGGATTCAAGGAGGTCATCGGCTCCTGGAAGATCATGGCGATGTCGTTGCCGCGGATGGCGCGCATGGTCTCGTCGCTGGCGGCGGTGAGGTCGAGTTCGTGGCCCGCGCCGTCGCGGAACAGGATGCGGCCGGCGGCGATGCGCCCGCCGGCGTAGCCGACGAGGCGCATGATGGCCAGCGAGGTGACCGACTTGCCCGAGCCCGACTCGCCCACGATGGCCAGCGTGCGGCCGCCATGCAGTTCGAAGTCCAGGTTCTCGACCGCATGCACGACGCCGTCAGCGGTATCGAAATCGACCGACAGGCCGCGCACCGACAGCAGCGCGGCGCAAGCTGCGGCATGGCTATCCAAGGCGCACCTCCTTCGCGCTTATCGGGCGCTGCATTTTGCCGAGATTATTCCGGGCTTCCGACAGCCGGCAAAAGTCGTAATCCGTCTTAAACGATTCCGGGCGCGGCCGGTGCGGCGATGGGGAAGGCTGCGAATATATTCGGGCCGGTTTAATAATCAGCCCGGTCCCATATTCCCTGCCCGTGCGCGTCGCTAACTTTTCTATCCTGGAAATGGCATGGAAAGGAAATCGGAATGCGCAAACTGCGCTACTTGCTGAAGAGAGCGGTGTTCAAGCTGTCTCCGCGCGCGGCCGAACGGCTGAACATCGATTTCAGGCTGCAGGCCGAAAACCGGCGCTTCCTGGAACAGGCGGTGTTCGGCTACATCAACACGATGGCCGTGGACGCCGGCGGTCCGCTGAAGACGCTGTTCGTGGGCCTGGACAAGCACAACTGGCATTACCGCCGGCTGCTGGACACCGAGTTCTACACGCTCGACATCGAGGCGCGCCAGGCGGTGTACGGCCGGCCGGGCCGGCATTGGACGGGCAGCGCCACGCGCATGGCGGGGCATTACGGCGGCAACGTGTTCGACGTGGTGGTGGCCAACGGGCTGCTGGGTTTCGGCATAGATGAAATCCGGGATTTCGAACAGCTGCTGGAAAACTGCGAGGCGGTGCTCAAGCCCGGCGGCCTGCTGGTGCTGGGCTACAACGACCTGACCGAACGCGTGCCGTACCTGGTGCTGCCCACGGCGCTGCGCCTGTTCGACGCGTTCCGCCCGCCCATCGCGGAAGTCAGCGGCGCGCTGCACCGCGTGGACGATCCGTTCCGTCACGTGTTCCTGTTCCTGACCAAGCGCTGGCCGCTGGTCCCGGCATAGGCCGCGGCTTCAGCCCTCCAGTTGGCGCAGGTCGGGCGGGCGGTTCTCGATGATGGCTTCCATGCTGAAGAAACCGGTCACGGTGGACAGTTCGAAGTCCGTGATCAGTTTCTGGTAGAAGCGGTCATAGCCGGCCATGCCGCGGCAGGCCACCTTGATCAGATAGTCCCAGTCGCCGCCGATGCGGTAGAACTCGGTGACCTCGGGCAGGCGTTCGACGTGGCGGCGGAAACCGTCGGCCCAATCCTTGGCGTGATGGCTGGTGCGGATCATCACGAACACCGTCAGGTCCAGGCCGAGTTCGACCAGGTTCACCTCGGCCCGCGTGCCGCGAATGATGCCGCAGGCGTTCAGCCGCTGCAGCCTGCGCCAGCACGCGTTCTGCGACAGGCCGACCCGGTCGGCAAGCTCGCGCTGCGACAGCGAACCGTCTTTCAGCAGGCACGAAATTATGCCGATATCAAGTTTGTCTATTTTTTCCATTATTTAGATTAAATGACCCGTTTTAGGTGATTTTTGGCAAAAAATAGGTGATGTTTCACCGTTGCATCCATCGTATGATATTTCGAAACGTACCGGAATTCTCATCGCCATGAACGCCCCCGCCCAAGCCAGTTCCGCCGCGCAGCGGCCTTTGCAGCAGTTCGAAGCCAGTCTCCTCGCGGACGACGTGGTTGCGGCGCTGGCCGACGGGCTGATCGGCAAGGACGCGGTCGTCGACGGCCCTTACGGCGCCAAGCCCATGGTCTACGCGGATTACGTCGCCTCGGGCCGGGCGCTGATGCAGGTCGAGCGCTTCGTGCTGGAACAGGTGCTGCCGTATTACGCCAACTCGCACACCGAAGCCTCTTATTGCGGCGGCTACATCACCCGCCTGCGCCGCGAGGCGCGCGCGGCGGTCGCCCGCTGCTGCGGCGCGGGCGACGAACACGCGGTGATCTTCGCGGGCTCGGGCGCAACGGCCGGCATCAACCGGCTGGTGCATCTGTTCGGCGTGCCGGCGGCGCTGGCGGCCGGCCGCAAGGTCCGGGTCATCATCGGCCCCTACGAACACCATTCCAACATCCTGCCCTGGCGCGAGTGCGGCGCCGAGCTGGTCGAGCTGGCCGAGGACGCCGCGGGCGGCCCCGACCTGGTCCAGCTGGACGCGGCGCTGGCCGGCGCGGATGACGCGCTGGTGATCTGCGCGCTGTCTGCGGCCTCCAACGTGACCGGCATCGTCGCCGACGTGGAAGGCATCACGCGGCGCGTCAAGCGCGCCGGCGCGAGGATGCTGTGGGACTATGCCGGCGGCGCGCCTTATCTGCCGGTGCGCATGTCGCCCGCGGCCGACGCCTGCATCGACGCCATCGTGTTCTCGCCGCACAAATTCATCGGCGGCCCGGGCGCCTCGGGCGTGCTGATCGTGCGCCGCGACGCGGTGCTCGACACCAAACCCACCTGGCCCGGCGGCGGCACCGTCAAATTCGTATCGCCGGCCGGCCACGACTACAGCGGCAGCCTGGAATCGCGCGAAGAGGCCGGCACGCCCAACGTCGTCGGCGACATCCGCGCGGCGCTGGCGCTGCTGGTCAAGGAGGCGCTGGGCGCCGATTTCATGCGCGAGCGCAACGCCCACTACGTGCGGCGCGCGCTGGCCCGCTGGGGCGACGCGCCGCGGCTCGAACTGCTGGGCTCGCTCACCGCGCAGCGCCTGCCGATCTTTTCCTTCCGCGTGCGCAACGGCCGCGGCGGCTTCGTCCACCAGCAGCTCGTGACCCGCATGCTGAGCGACCGCTACGGCATCCAGGCCCGCGGCGGCTGCGCCTGCGCCGGCCCTTACGTGCACCGGCTGCTGCAGATCGGCGAGGACGAATCCGCCCAGATGCGCCAGGCCATCCTCGACGGCCGGGAAATCGAAAAACCCGGCTTCGTCAGGCTGAACTTCAGCGTGCTGCTGTCCGACGAAAAGGCCGATTTCATCCTGGACTCGGTGCTGGCGCTGGCCGCCGACGCCACCGAGTTCGAGCACCGCTACGGCTTCGATCCCAGCCGAGCCATCTTCTACCCGCAAAGCGCCGAACAGCAGGCCGCCTGAGCGGCGCGGGCCGTTCAGGGCGTCAACTCAGGGCTTCACTCAGGGCTTCATGTAGGGACCGCAGGTCCTGATCCACTTCGCCTTCAGGTCCGGCAGCTCGTCGGCGGCCTCGCCCATGTCGCGCGCCAGTTTCTGCGGAAACGCCACGCCGTCGCGCCGACAGGCCTCGAACTGGTCGGCCAGCGCGAAGCGGGCGTCCAGCAAATCCAGCCGGCCCTGGCACAGCTTGTGGTCCAGCTGCAGGTCGTTGGCCGCCTCGTGCGTGCGCTGCACGTCCTGGGCGCGCGCGATGCGGACGCTCTCGGCTTCGACTTCGGCAACGCAATCCCCGGCCGCGTGCGCGCCGGCGCTGGCGGCGCAGATCAACAGGAAAGCGAAAAGTCGGCGGGGCAGTGCGGCCATGCGTGAAACCTTGGTGGGGGGGAAACGGGTTGCATCATAACTGTTGCGCGCCGTCCATGTACTGGCTGGAAAACCAGTTTACGCACGTCCGAAACTCGCCTACCTTCGTCGTCATATCAGCGGCCCGTGATTGCCGAACCGCGCGCGGTCACCGGACGGCTGATTATAGAAAGTTCTGTTTTATCAACACATTACGCTGGAGATGAAAGAGAATGACCGATACCCTCATCAGAGTCGACCTGGCTCAATCCCCCTACGAAAACGCGCAGATCCATAATCGCTGGCATCCGGATATTCCGATGGCGGTGTGGGTCAGGCCCGGGGATGATTTCATACTGGAAACCTATGACTGGACCGGCGGCGCGATCAAGAACGACGACAGCGCCGACGACGTCCGCGACGTGGACCTGACCACGGTGCATTTCCTGTCCGGCCCGGTCGGGGTGGAAGGCGCCGAGCCCGGGGACCTGCTGGTGGTGGACCTGCTGGACATCGGCGCCAAGCCCGAGAGCATGTGGGGGTTCAACGGTTTCTTCAGCCGCAACAACGGCGGCGGCTTCCTGACCGAGCATTTCCCGCACGCGCAGAAGTCCATCTGGGATTTCCACGGCATGTTCACGTCGTCGCGGCATATCCCCGGCGTGAGTTTCGCGGGCCTGATCCATCCCGGACTGATCGGCTGCCTGCCGGACAAGAAGCTGCTGGATACCTGGAACCGGCGCGAGCAGGCGCTGATCGACACCAATCCCAAGCGGGTGCCGCCGCTGGCCAATCCGCCCGCGCCCAAGACGGCGCACATGGGCGCGCTGCAAGGGGCGGACCGCGACCGCGCCGCGGCCGAGGGCGCGCGCACCGTGCCGCCGCGCGAGCACGGCGGCAACTGCGACATCAAGGACCTGTCGCGCGGGGCCCGCGTGTTCTTCCCGGTCTACGTCAAGGGCGGCGGGCTGTCGGTCGGCGACCTGCATTTCTCGCAGGGCGACGGCGAGATCACGTTCTGCGGCGCCATCGAGATGGCCGGCTGGGTGCATATGCGCGTGTCGCTGATCAAGGGCGGCATGGACAAGTACGCGATCAGGAACCCGATCTTCAAGCCCAGCCCGATCGCGCCGGCCTACAAGGACTTCCTGATCTTCGAGGGCATTTCGGTGGACGAGTCCGGCAAGCAGCATTACCTGGACGTGAACGTGGCCTACCGCCAGGCCTGCCTGAACGCCATCGAGTACCTGAAGAAGTTCGGCTATTCCGGCGCCCAGGCCTATTCGCTGCTGGGCTGCGCGCCGGTGCAGGGGCATATCAGCGGGGTGGTCGACATTCCCAACTCCTGCGCCACGCTTTGGCTGCCGACGGAAATCTTCGATTTCGACATCCAGCCCTCGGCCAGCGGGCCCGTCAAGCATATCGAGGGCGGCGTGGACATGCCGCTTTCGCGCGACCGCTAGGAGACCGACATGCCCATGTACGACTATGCCTGCGGCCGCTGTGGCGAATTCGCCGCGCTCGTGCCCCTGGCGCGGTGGCGGGAACCTGCCGCGTGCCCGCAATGCGGAACGCCTTCAGGCCGCATCGTGGGCGGGGCGCCTGCGATTTCCGCGCTGTCCTCGGCGGTGAACCGGGCGCGCGCGGCCAATGAGCGCAGCGCGCACGAACCGCGCAGCTCGCGGTCCGGCCACGGCATGAACTGCGGATGCTGCGGCGGCGGCAAGGCGGGCAAAACGCGCACGACGCCGGACGGGGCCAAGTCCTTCGCGGGCGCCAGGCCCTGGATGATCAGCCACTGAAGGGCACAGAGCGCGCCGGCGATTGCCGGCGTGCTTTTTTTTACGCGTCCGAAGCCGCTTCCAGCGGCGCCACGGCCGCGCCCTGGATGCCGTGGCGCGCCAGCGCCTCGGCCACGAATCCCGATTTCTTCATCGCTTCGACGAAGGCGCCCAGGTAGGCGCTGGCCCGCTCGCCGCGGCGCTTGGGCACGCCCATGGCCTGGCGGATCAGCATGAAATGGCCGTCGAGCAGGCGCAGCCCGCCCAGGCGCTGGGCGTCGGCCTGGAGCTGTTGCCTGACGCCGGCGGCGACTTCCATGTTCTCGCTCAGGAAGGTGTCGACCACGGCGGGCGAGGTCGGCGCGCGGAAGATCTCCGCCTGCTTGAGTTCGCGCGTCAGGTAGAGGTCATAGGCGCTGCCCTTGCCGACCACGACGCGCTGGCCCTTGCGGTCGACCTGGTCCATGGCGGCGATGGGGGAGTCCTGCCGCACCAGGTAGGCGCCCTCGATGACCACGTACGGGGCGGTGAAGGCGATCTGCTCGCCGCGCAGCGGGTCGATGGCGAAAAAGCCCACGTCCGCCTGGTCGGCCGCCACCGCGTTGACGGATTCGCCGGCGGACTTGAACGCCACCAGCTCCAGCCCGACCTGCAGGCGCCGGGCCAGCTCGGTCGCCAGGTCCACCGAGACGCCGCCGGGCTTGCCGGTGGCCGGATCGGCGTGGGCCAGGATGGGGTTGCCCAGGTTGATGGAGGCGCGCAGCACGCCGGTCGGCGCGAAGGCGGAGAGCAGCTCGTGATCGGTCTTCATGATTTCCTTGGGCGAAGAGGAGGGCGCGCCGCGGGCGCGGGGTTGCGGCAAGCATAGCCGCAAGCGCGCATGCGGCGCGAGGGCTTATTGCGCGCGGCGCAGGACGTAGTGCGGGGCCAGCGGACCGGTGGGGCGCGTACCGTCGCGGTACAGCATGGTCACCTGGTTTTCGCCCACGAAGTAGCGCTGGCTGTCGCCGGCGGCGTCGAGCCGGATGGTGCTGCCGTCGGACTCCCAGCTGAAACTGCCGGTCACGACCTCGGGCTGCGGCTGGCGGTCCAGGTACTGGGTCTGTCTTTCGTAGCGGTTGTCCTGGCTCAGGATCAGCCGGGTGCGGATGCCGGGGCAGTCGGCGCAAGGCAGCGTGCCTTCGTAACTGCCGGCCCAGTCCAGGGAGTTGCGGGCCGTATGGCCGTCTGGGGGCGCGCCGCGCCCGGACTGGGTCTGGGAAGGCGCGCAACCGGCCAAAAGGGCAAGCGTCAGGGCGCAGGTCAGGGTGAGTTTCATCATGGCGAGCTCCTGTGTGGAAAAGGCGTTCACGATAAGGACAGTAACCTGCCGGTGCTGAAACCGGATGTAAGGACGCGTGGGCGCGCGCCCATGCGCTACGCTTGATGTCCTTGCCGCCGCCGCGCCCGGCGGCGGACCCGCGAATCAGCCGACAGGACGACCCCTATGAATGGCGAACACCGCTACCGCGTCACCGTGGACTGGACCGGCAATACCGGCGCCGGCACGTCCAGCTACACCGCGTATTCCCGCGATCACCTGATCCGGGCCGAAGGCAAGCCCGACGTGCCGGGCTCGTCCGATCCGGCGTTCCGCGGCGATCCGGCGCGCTGGAATCCCGAGGACATGCTGGTGGCCTCGCTGTCGGCCTGTCACAAGCTCTGGTATCTGCATTTCTGCGCCGTCGAAGGCGTGACCGTGCTGGCCTACCGCGACGAGGCCGAGGGCGTGATGGTGGAGGACCGCGAGCGCGGCGGGGCGTTCGCCAGCGTCACGCTGCGTCCCGAGGTGACCATCCGCGCCGGCGACGATGCGGCGCTGGCCGCGGAACTGCACGATCGCGCACACCATTTCTGCTTCATCGCCAATTCGGTGAAGTTCCCGGTGCGCTGCGAGCCCCGCATCGTCCACGCAGCCTGAATCCGCCGGTCTTACAATTTTTTCCGTCGGCGATGTCACGTCGCCCCGAGCTGCCTCGTCTTGTGGATGACGGCGCCGCATCCCGCGGCGCGAACCTGCCGGAGAGCTATCCATGGCCACCGCCCGACTCAATGCTTATACCGCCGCACCCCAGGCCATGAAGGCCATGGTCGCCCTGAACGATTTCGTGGAGGGCTGCGGCCTGGAACACAGCCTGCTGGAGCTGGTGAAGATGCGGGCTTCCCAGATCAACGGCTGCGCCTATTGCCTGCACATGCACGCCAGCGACGCGCGCAGGCAGGGCGAAACCGAAATGCGCCTGTACCTGCTGGACGCCTGGCGCGAATCGTCGCTCTACAGCGAACGCGAACGCGCCGCGCTGGCCTGGACCGAAGCCTTGACCAGGCTGTCCGAAACCCATGCGCCGGATGCCGACTACGAAGCCATGGCCCGGCATTTCAGCGCGGAAGAACAGGTGAACCTGACGGTGGCCATCAATATGATCAACAGCTGGAACCGCATCGCCGTTGGGTTCCGCTCGCAGCATCCCAAGGGCTGAGGTCCGGGCGCCATGGACACTTCCGCCGCGGCCGATGCCGTCGCCGACTTCGAGCCCCATCGCCGCTATCTGCAGGGCCTGGCCTACCGGATGCTGGGCTCGTGGGCGGAGGCCGAGGACATGGTGCAGGACGCCTGGCTGCGCTGGCGCGACGTCGACCGCAGCCAGGTCGCGACGCCGCGCGCCTTTCTGTCGCGCACCGTCACGCGGCTGTGCCTGGACCACCTGAAGTCGGCGCGCGCGCGGCGCGAGGAATACGTGGGCCCCTGGCTGCCGGAACCCTTGCCCGATGCCGCCAGCTACCAGGCGCCGGGGGCGGGCGAGATCGCGCACGACCTGTCCGTGGCGCTGATGCTGGCGCTGGAACGCCTGTCCGCGCTGGAGCGCGCCGCGTTCCTGCTGCATGACGTGTTCGACATGCCGTTTTCCGAGATCGCGCTCACGCTGGACCGCAACGTGGCCGCGTGCCGGCAGCTGGCCGCGCGTGCGCGCAGCCGCGTGCGCGAGGCGCGGCCGCGGTACGCAGTGACCGAACAGGACGGCGAGCGCATCGCCGCAGCGTTCTGGCAGGCCTGCCGCGCCGGCGACGTGGACGCGCTGCGCGGGCTGCTGGCGCAGGACGCGGTGCTGCACGCCGACGGCGGCGGCAAGAAGCTGGCCGTGTTCAAGCCCATCCTGGGCAGCGACCGGATCGCGCGTTTCTTCGCCGGCCTGTCGTCCAAGCGCGGCGGCCAATTCCTGGACGCGGTGGTGACCCGGTTGAACGGCATGCCGGGCGTGCTGGCGACCGAAATCGACGGCCTGCCGCGCTCCACCACGCTGGAGGTGCGCGACGGCAGGATCACGGCCATCTACATCGTGCGCAACCCTGATAAGCTGCGCCATGTCGCGGCCCTGGCGCCGCCGCCGAGCGCGCCCCGGGATGATGCCGAACCTCGTTGACGATCCGCAGGAGCTGGCTTCGACGAAACCATGATGTTTATTTTCGACACCGCATCCGCACGCTGACTGCCCATGGACCCCGAACTCCTCTCCCTGCTGGTCACCCGGACCATGCCTTTCGGCAAGTACCAGGGCCGGCTGATCGCCGACCTGCCGGGGCCGTACCTGGCGTGGTTCGCGCGCAAGGGCTTTCCGCCCGGCGAGCTGGGCCGGTTGCTGGCCTTGATGCATGAACTGGACCACAACGGCCTGTCGTCGCTGCTGGCGCCGCTGCGCCAGTCTGCGGGCAAGCCGGCGGGCAGGTCCTGAGCCGTCGGGCGCGAAACGACAAGAAACAACTCCGGCGTCCGGTGTAGCGTCCCGGCGCGCCGCGCGAGGATACGATAGTGCGGCGCGGCGGATCGCAATGCCCGTGCGCCGCGCGCCAGTTCATCGTAGAGAGGTAGCCATGAAAAAACTCCGAATTTCCGCGTTCCTGCTCGCCGCCCTGTGCGCGGCCGGCGTGGCGCAGGCGCAGAACGCCGAGCCGGTCACGCAGGAGTACCAGTACCCCAGCGTGCGCTCCAAGGACGGCAGCCTCTCGCCGCCTTCGACGCTGCGGGTGACGGTCACGCCCGGAGCCGGCTCGACGCCGGCGGCGGTCAGCGATACGCCGGCAAGCCGCGCCGAGTACGAGCGCTGCCGCGAGGTGTCGGACCGCGCCGCGGTGTCGAACTCGCAGATGCAGGCCGGCGTGGCGCAATGCCTGAAAGAGCTGGAGCAGCGCCGCCAGCAGCAGTAGCGCAAGGCCCGTCGGGCCGCCGAGGGCGGCGGTCCGGCTTTCCGATATGGGTTGATGGTAATAATATTCAATCTCATCAACTGAGACGGCCCCGGCGCGGGGCCTTTACCGTGACCCTTATCCATCCCGAACCCGATTGGACCGTTACGGCCGCCATGCCGGCGATGTCGCTGGCCGGCGGCACGCTGCGTTTCGGCCGCGAGGCGCGCGTGCATGAACGCCTGGAGCCGGGGCTGAAGCTGGTGCTGGTGCTCGACGGCGAGCTGCGCTATAGCGTGCGCGGCGCGCCGGCCACGCGCGTGAGCGGGCCGCTGCTGCACCTGAGCCTGTGCCGGGACGAGATGGGGATGGAGCACGAATTCGGCGCGCACAAGGCGCTGCGTTTCGTGTCCTTGCGCACGGGCCTTTCGCAGTTGCAGGAAGCGTTTTCGATGGAGCCCGCCGAACTGGCGGCGCGGCTGCGCGCGCCCGGCGGCCAGCCTTATGCCGACGCCAACCTGCGCGTGGCGCCGGCGGTCCAGGCGCTGGGCAACCAGATGCTGGCCTGCCCGGTGCAGGGGGCCCTCAAGCGCATGTACCTGTCGGGCAAGGCGCTGGAGCTGGCGGCGCTGGCGTTCGGCGCGTTGCACGAGACGCCGGGCCACGGCCTGGCGCGCGGCGACGTCGAGCGCCTGCATCATGCGCGCGACCTGGCGGCGGCGAACCTGCAGGACCCGCCTTCGCTGCCGGAACTGGCGCGCCAGGCCGGCATCAACGTCAACAAGCTCACCACGGGTTTTCGCAAGCTGTTCGGCATGAGCGTCTACGCCTATGTGCGCGAATGCCGCATGCAGCAGGCGCATGCGCTGCTGGCGGCCGGCGCGCTCTCGGTGTCCGAGGCCGCCTATGCCTGCGGCTACACCGACTCGCATTTCACCAAGGCCTTCCTGCGCCGCTACGGCGTGCTGCCCAGCAGCGTGGCGGCGCGCGGCTGAAACTTCCGCAATCGCCAGCAAGACTTCCGCGATCGCCAGCGGGCGCTCGCCGTTCTCCCTAGAATTCGTTGCGAATGGTTCTCAATAGCAACTCAAAAGGAACGGCAGTGCGCAAGGCATCGAGGGCGGGGGCGGGCGGCAGGACGGCGCGGGTGTGGCAGTGGCCATTGTGGCTGGCGGTGGCGGCCGGGCCGGCGCAGGCGCAGGATGCGCAGGCGTTGCCGGCGGTGACGGTCAGCGGCGAAGGCGTCGCGTCGGACGCGGCGACGCTGGGCAAGCTGCCGCTGGCGCTGCGCGAGATCCCGCAATCGGTCACGGTGATCGGGCTGGAGCGCATGCAGGAGCAGAACCTGCAAAGCCTGGACGAGGTCATGCAGCACGCCACCGGCATCACGGTGCAGCCTTATCAACTGCTGACCACGGCGTATTACTCGCGCGGCTTCAAGGTCGATTCTTTCGAGCAGGACGGCGTGCCGGTGCTGATGGGCAATATGGCGGCCGCGCCGCAGGACATGGCGGTGTACGAGCGCGTCGAGATCCTGCGCGGAGCCAACGGCCTGCTGCACGGGGCCGGCAATCCGGCGGCCACCGTGAACCTGGTGCGCAAGCGGCCGCAGCGGGCGTTCGAATTCAGCGGCACGGCCAGCGCGGGCAGCTGGGACCGCTACCGCGCCGAAGCCGACCTGGGCGGTCCCTTGAACGACAGCGGCAGCGTGCGCGGGCGCATCGTGGGCGCGTACGAGGACCGCGGCTATTTCTACGACGTCGCCGATCAGCAGTCTGCGCTGTTCTACGGCATAGGCGAGGTGGACCTGAGTCCGCGCACGGTGCTGTCGGCGGGCCTGCAGCACCAGCGCATCCGGTCCACCACCAATATGGCGGGCGTGCCGCGCTACAAGGACGGCGGCGATATCGGGCTGCCGCGTTCGACCTATCTGGATGCGGCATGGGACCGCTTCAACTGGAATACGACCCGGGTGTTCGCCGACCTGGAGCATGGTTTCGGCCAGGGCTGGACGGCCAAGATCAGCGCCAACTACCTGACGGCCGACAGCAATCTGAAGTACGCCGGCGCCTATGGCGCGATCGACCGCGAAACCGGCCTGGGTTCACGGCTGATGGGCGGCGCCTACAAATTCGACAACACGCAGGCCAGCATCGACGCCTACGTGAGCGGGCCGGTGCAGTGGTTCGGGCGGCGCCACGAACTGCTGCTGGGCGGCAATGCGCAGCGCACCACGTCCGAGCAGTACACGGGCATGCTGATCCCGGCGCTGAACGTGCCGGTCGACGTGTTCGACTGGGACCCGCGCGGCGTGCCCGAACCCGGCGTGGGGCCGTACGCCTCGCCCGGCGAAACGCGCCTGAAGCAGCAGGGCATTTATGCGATGGGCCGGTTTTCGCTGGCCGATCCGCTGACCCTGGTGCTGGGCGGGCGCATGAGCTGGTGGAACCAGAGCGCGCCGTCCGCGCGCCAGCGGATCGATCCCGAGTTCACGCCCTATGGCGGGCTGATCGTCGACCTGGACTCGCAATGGTCGCTCTACGGCAGCTATGCGCAGGTGTTCCAGCCGCAAAGCCAGCTGACGCGCGACGGCAAGCCGCTGGACCCGGTCACCGGCACCAACTACGAAGCCGGCGTGAAGGGCGCGCTGGCCGACGGCGCTCTGAACGTGTCGCTGGCCGTGTTCCAGATCCGGCAGAAGAACCGCGCGCAGCAGGACCCCGACTGGCCCTGCGTGGGCAACAACTGCTATTACATCTCGGGCGGGGAGGTCCGCAGCCGCGGCTTCGAGGCCGAGGCCAGCGGCCAGGTCGCGCCGCACTGGACGGTGGCCGCGGGCTACACCTTCAACACCAGCAAGTACGTCTCCGACTCCGTCTCCAACGGACAGCCGTACGCCAGCTTCACGCCCAAGCACATTTTCCGGCTGTGGACCAACTATGCGCTGCCGGTCATGGAACGCCGGCTGAGCGTGGGCGGCGGCGTGCAGATGCAGTCGGGCTTTTCGACGGTGTCCGGCCCGGTCACGCTGCGCCAGGGCGGCTACACGCTGGTGGACCTGCGCATGGCGTACCGGCTGGACAAGCACCTGACCGCCGCGCTGAACGTCAACAACCTGTTCGACCGCCGCTACTACCAGAGTCTGTCGGGCACGGCCTGGAACAACCGCTATGGCGAACCGCGCAACGTCATGCTGACGCTGCGCGCCCAGTATTGATCCCCATCCCGCCCGCTTTGCAGAGAGACATCACGATGAAGACAGAAACCGATTTCGCACCGCCGGTCTTCGACTGGCTCGATCACTTCATGGCGCTGGGCGGCGACGGCGCGCTGCGCGAGATCGGCGCGCGCCGCCGGCTGGCGGACGGCGAAGACTGGCTGGTCGGCGTCAAGGCCGTGGCCGACGACGCCGACGTGCACGGCGACGTGTGGGAACGCCATCCAGGCGGCGACGAAATGCTGTGCGTGCTGGAAGGCCGCGTGGTGTTGACGCTGGCCGCGGAAGACGGCGCCGAAACCGACGTGCTGCTCGACACCCGGCGCTGCACGGTGGTGCCGCGCGGCGTATGGCACCGGCTGCACATCGCCTGTCCGGGAAAAATCCTGTTCGTCACGCCCGGCCGGGGCAGCGAACACCGCCGCGCGGCGGACCTGGCGCAAGGAAAGATCTGAAGATGAGACGCGAGAACAACGCACGCCTGTTCGTGATGGTGGCCGCCCTGTATTTTTCGCAGGGCATTCCGCTGGGCGTGGCGATGGAGGCCTTGCCCACGCTGCTGCGCCGCGACGGCGCGGACCTGGGCGCGCTGGCGTGGCTGCCGCTGGTGGGCCTGCCGTGGGTGCTGAAATTCCTGTGGGCGCCGGCGGTGGACAACCGCTGGAGCGGCGCGCTGGGGCGGCGGCGCAGCTGGATCGTGCCGATGCAGGCGGTGGTGCTGGCCTGCCTGGCGGGCGTGGCGCTGCTGGGCGTGTCGTCGGCCAGCGCCGCGTGGGTGGTGGCGCTGATGGCGGCGGCCTCGCTGGCCAGCGCCACGCAGGACATCGCCACCGACGGCCTGACGGCGGAACGCTTCGAGGGCCAGGCCCTGGCGCGCGCCAACGCCGCGCAGGTGGGCGGCACGATGATGGGCTTTTTCTTCGGCGGGCCGGGCTGCCTGATCCTGGCCGGCCATATCGGCCAGGCCGGCGCGCTGGCCGTGCTGGCGGGCGCGGCGGCGTTCAGCCTGATCCTGGCCGCGACCTGGCGCGAGGGCGAGGCGGATTGCGCGCCGCTGCGGCCGCGGGCCGCGCTTGCCGGTTTCGTGCGCCGGCCGGGGGCCTGGGCGCTGGCTGCGGCGGCGTTCCTGTCGGCGATGACGGCCGCGGCCGGCTACGGCCTGTCCAAGCTGTTCCTGGTGGACGCGGGCTGGCGCGTGGAGGAGATCGGCCGCCTCGGCATGGCGGGCGGCGTGGTGACCGTGCTGCTGGGCTGCGGCGGGGGCGCCTGGCTGATCGGCCGTCTGGGCGGGCGCGCGGCGCTGGGGCTGGGCCTGGCCGCCTGCGGCGCGGCGGCGGCGGGCTGGCTGGCGCAGGCCCAGGGCTGGGCCGCGCCGCATCCGGGCCTGGCCTATGCCTCACAGGCGCTGGGCTCGTTCGGCGCGGGAGCCGCGTCGGTCGCGCTGATGACGCTGGCCATGCGCTTCGCGCGCGCCGGCGCGCAGGCCGGCACCGACATGACGGCGGTGCAGAGCGCGCGCGACCTGGGCGAGATCCTGACTTCGTCGCTGATGACCGGACTGGCCGCGTATGCGGGTTATGGCGCGGGTTTCGCCGCCGGCCTGGCGCTGGCGGCCGCGACCCTGGTCTTCACCGCCAGGGCGCTGGCGCGCCCGGCGGGCTAGTGTGCAGCGGGTACACTAGCCCGCCGTTTTGCTTTCGGTCCCGAGTTTCCATGATTTCCACCGCATGCGGCGTCGACTTCGGCACGTCCAATTCCACCGTCGGCTGGAGCCGCGCCGGCCAGCCCGCACTCCTCGCGCTCGAGGATGGCAAGACCACCTTGCCTTCGGCCATTTTCTTCCACGACGAGGACGCCGAGGTCAGCTATGGCCGCGCAGCCATCTCCGATTACCTGGCGGGCTACGACGGACGCCTGATGCGCTCCATGAAAAGCCTGCTGGGCAGTTCGCTCATGGAGGGCTCCACCGAGGTCCAGGGCCGCTCGATTCCGTTTCGCGTGCTGTTGACGCGCTTCATCGCCGAGTTGAAGCGCCGCGCCGAAGCGGCGGCCGGGCGCGATTTCACCCGTGCGGTGCTGGGCCGGCCGGTGTACTTCGTGGACGACAACCGCGCCGCCGACCAGACGGCGGAGGACACGCTGGGCGAGATCGCGCGCAGCGTGGGCTTTACCGAGATCGAGTTCCAGTTCGAGCCGCTGGCCGCGGCCTTCGACTATGAATCGCAGATCGCGCGCGAAGAGCTGGTGCTGGTGATCGACATCGGCGGCGGCACCTCGGATTTCTCGCTGATCCGGCTGGGGCCGGGCCGCGCGGCCAAGGCCCACCGGCGCGAGGACATACTGGCCTATGGCGGCGTGCACATCGGCGGGGTCGATTTCGACAAGCAGCTCAGCCTGGCGCACGTGATGCCGCTGCTGGGGCTGGGCAGCCAGCTGCGCAGCGGCAAGGACGTGCCGTCCACGCAATACGGCAACCTGGCGTGCTGGCACACCATCAACCAGGCCTACACGCGCAAGGCGGCCGAGCACTTCGCGTTCATCCGCGCCGAGGCCGGCGACCGCGCAAAAATCGACCTGCTGCTGGAGCTGGTGAAGCAGCGCGCCGGCCACTGGGTGGCGGTGCAGGTGGAAGAGGCCAAGATCGCGCTGTCCGAATCCGAGGCCGCGCGCATCGACCTGTCGCGCATCGCGCCGCAACTGGGCGTGGAGGTCACGCGGCCCTCGTTCGACGCCTGCGTGGAGCGGCTGATCGGCAAGGTCCAGACCACCGTGGGCGCGCTGCTGCGCGATGCCGGCGTGGCGACGGCGGACGTGGACACGGTGTTCTTCACCGGCGGCTCCAGCCGCGTGCCGCGCCTGCGCGAGGCGGTGTCGGCGCTGGCGCCGCAGGCGCGCAGCGTGGAGGGCGACCTGTTCGGCAGTATCGGCGCCGGCCTGGCGCTGGACGCGCGGCGCAAATTCGGCTGAGCGGAGCGGGGCGTCGGGGCGGCGATGGTAAGCTGCATTCCTCCGATACCGCCCACGCTCAGCCGGCCCAGGAACCCGTCATGACCAAACCCGATTCCCATCTCGTCGAAAGCCTGGTCGCAAGCGAAGCGCCCTACGAGGGCAGCTTCCTGAAGATCCGCCGCGACACCGTCAGCCTGCCCAACGGCAACACCGGCATACGCGAGTACGTGGTGCACCCGGGCGCCGTGGTGGTGATTCCGCTGCTCGACGACGGCCGCGTGCTGCTGGAGCGCCAGTACCGCTATCCCATCGGGCGCGTCATGACCGAGTTTCCGGCCGGCAAGCTCGACCCGGGCGAAGACCCGCTGGTCTGCGGCAAGCGCGAGCTGCTGGAAGAAACCGGTTACACGGCCAGCCAGTGGGCGCATGCCGGCGCCCTGCACCTGGCCATCGCGTATTCCACGGAAATCATCCACATCTTCTTCGCGCGCGGCCTGCGCGCCGGCGACCGCCAACTGGACCAGGACGAGTTCCTGGACGTGGTCAGCGCCCGCCCCGAGGAACTGGTGCAAGCCTGCCGCAAGGGCGAGGTCACGGACGCCAAGACCCTGACCTGCGTGCTGTGGATGCAGAACGTGCTGTCCGGCGCCTGGCAGCTGGACTGGCAGGACAACGCCGGCTGAGCCGGGGCCGCCATGCCTGCTTCGTTTCCGGTTCTGGTGCAGCCCGCGGGGCTGCGTTTCGATGCGCCCGCCGGCACGCCGCTGCTGCTGGCGGCGCAGGCGGCGGGCGTCAAGCTGCCCAGTTCGTGCCGCAACGGCACCTGCCGCGCGTGCATGTGCCTGATGCTGGAAGGCGAGGTGGCGTACGGCATCGAATGGCCGGGCCTGTCGCGCGACGAAAAGGAAGAGGGCTGGATACTGCCCTGCGTGGCGCAGGCCGTGTCGGCGCTGGAAATCCAGTCGCCGCAGGCCGCGCCCATCGAGGATGCGCCGCCGCCACCGCCGCGCCCGCTGACCGGGGCGCGCCGCTAAGGCGCGCCCACCGCCAGCAGGGCGGCGGCCATGCCGCCCGCCATGCCTACGGCCATCGCCGCGAACGGCGCCGCGCCCAGCGGCAAGGCCAGGGCCATGCCCAGTTGCGCGCCGGCCACCATGCCCACGACCATCGGCAGCATGCAGGCCAGCCGCGCCGCGAACGCCGGCGCGCCCGGCCAGGGCGCCAGCGCCGCGGCCGCCATGGCCAGCGTGCTGGCCGGCATCAGCGCGGCGTGGCGCCACGCCATTTCCGCCAGGTTGCCGGGGGCCGCGCAGGCGCTGGCCAGCACGGCGGCCGGCGTGCGCAGCGTGTCCAGCCACAGGCCGGCGGCCATGGCCGCCGTGCAGGCCAGCCATGCCAGGGCCGGCGCGCCGCCTTCAGCCGCAGGCGTGGCAGGCCTGCGCGGCGTCGTCGTAGCGGTCATGGTGGCGCACCCAGTCGCCCAGGTTGAAGTGCGGCCCGTTTTCGTTGCGTCCCAGCGGCGCCAGCTCCAGGTAGTTGTAGGCGCCCGCCAGCCGTTCCACGCCGCGGTCGAAGGCCGAGTAGGTGTGGAAGATCTCGCCGTCCGGGTCGAGGAAGAAGGCGCTGGCGCCGGGACGGTCCTCGATCGCGCCGTCGGGGGTGCGCAGCGAGGCGCCCAGGTCGAGATTGAAGTCGTCGCCCTGCGACGAATACCAGTCGAAACGCCAGTCCATGCGCCGCTTGAACGCGGCCAGGCTGGCGTAGGGCGCGCGCGACACGGCGGCCACCGTGACGTCGTGCTGGCGCAGGTGCATCAGCGCGCCTTCCATGTGATCGGCCAGGAACGAACAGCCCACGCAGCCTTCCTCCCATTCGGGGGCGTACATGAAGTGGTAGACGATGAGCTGGCTTCTGCCCTGGAACAGCCCGGCCAGGTCCAGCACGCCGTCCGGACCCTCGAAGCGGTACGGCTTGCTTACGCGGACCCAGGGCAGGGCCAGGCGCTCGCGCGCCAGCGCGTCCTGCGCCCGGGTCAGTTCTTTCTCGCGGCGCAGCAGCGCTTCGCGCGCGGCGTTCCATTGCGCCTGGGATACGACAGGATGATCGGTTTGCATCTGTGGCTCCTCTGGGGTGGGGCGGACGGCGCTCAGGCCGCGTCCGCCAGGTGGCCCGCCAGCCGGTCCATGGCGCCGGACCAGCCATGCTCGTGGCTGTCGCGGGTGGCCTGGTCGACGAACGGGGTCTGCAGGAAGGCGAGTTCGGTGCCGCCGCCTGCGGGCGTGAATTCCAGCGTGATGAGCGAGACCTCGGCCGGCGTGTCGCGCCAGGCCCAGGTGAAGACCAGCCGGCGCTGCGGCTCCACGACACGGTAGCTGCCGCTAGCGTGGTGCTCCAGCCCGTCTTCGGTGGCGAACCCGACCAGGTAGGCGCCGCCTACCCGGACGTCGGTTTCGGCCACCAGCACCCGCCGGGTCTCGGCGGGGCCGAACCAGCGCATCAGCGCTTGCGGGTCCGTCCAGGCGCGCCAGACGCGCTCGACCGGGGCGTCGAAGCGCCGCCGGAGCCGGAGTTCGATGGGGGTGTCGGCTTGCGGGGTGTCTCGGTTTTGCATGGGTGAATTTCCTCCTCGTGATAGAGGTAGCGCGCCAGCGAATCGAGCTGTCCGCTCCAGAACTTCTCGTAGCGGGCCAGCCAGTCGCTTGCCGTGCGCATCGGCTCGGGCGACAGGGTGCAGTTCACCACGCGGCCGTCCTTGGCGCGCGCGATCAGGCCGGCGTCTTCCAGCACCCGCAGATGCTTCAGGAAAGCGGGCAGGGACATGGCGTGCGGCCGCGCCAGGTCGCTGACCGAGGCCGCGCCCTGCTGCAGATCGGCCAGCACGCGGCGCCGGGTGGAATCGGCCAAGGCGGCAAAGATGCCGTCCAGCGTGTCTTCGTCAAAGTTAACCATAAGGTTAAGTGTCTAGCCGCCGCCGTCCGGCTGTCAAGCGGAAATTCGCGCCGGCGGCCTCGCGCTAGGGATCACCCCAATGGCATGGCCTTCCAGACGCATTACCATTTGCCCAAATATGTACTTTGATGAAAATGTACATATTCAAGCTGCCGCCCGTGCTGCGGGCGGTCCAGGTTCTCTACCCAGGGCAGGAGGTGCAGGCATGGCAAAGCAGATATTCGTGGCGTTCGGCGTCGACGTGGACGCGGTGAGCGGCTGGCTGGGCTCGTACGGCGGCGAGGATTCCCCCGACGACATTTCGCGCGGCATGTTCGCGGGCGAGGTCGGCTCGCCGCGGCTGCTCAAGCTGTTCAAGAAATACGGGCTGACCACGACCTGGTTCATCCCCGGCCATTCGGCCGAAACCTTCCCCGACCAGATGAAGGCGGTGGTCGACGCCGGGCACGAGGTCGGCATACACGGCTACAGCCATGAGAATCCCATCGCCATGACGCCGGAGCAGGAAGAGGCGGTGCTGGACAAAAGCATCGAGGTCATCACCCGACTGGCGGGCAGGGCGCCCACCGGCTACGTCGCGCCGTGGTGGGAATTCAGCCCCATCACCAACGAGCTGCTGGTCAAGAAGGGCATCAAGTACGACCACAGCCTGATGCACAACGACTTCCATCCCTACTACGTGCGCGTGGGCGACGCCTGGACCAAGATCGACTATTCCCGCCATCCCGACACCTGGATGAAGCCGCTGCAGCGGGGCCGCGAGACGTCGCTGGTCGAGATCCCGGCCAACTGGTACCTGGACGACCTGCCGCCGATGATGTTCATCAAAAAGGCGCCCAACAGCCACGGCTTCGTCAACCCGCGCGACATCGAGCAGATGTGGCGCGACCAGTTCGACTGGGTCTACCGCGAGCACGACTACGCGGTGTTTCCGATCACGCTGCATCCCGACGTGTCCGGCCGGCCCCAGGTGCTGCTGATGCTGGAACGGCTGATCGAACACTTCCAGAAGCACGACGGCGTGCGCTTCGCGACCTGCGACCAGATCGCCGACGACTTCCTGCGCCGCCAGCCGCGCAGCTGACCGATTCTTCCCGGGCCGTCCCGGCCCTTACTTTCCGCAGGCCGACCCCATGGATACCCTCGATTCCGCGCGCAGCGCCTCGGCGCTATGGACGCCGCCCGCCGTCACCAAGCAGCAAGTCAACTACGCCACCTGGGTGTGCTTTTTCGCCTGGGTTTTCGCTGTCTATGATTTCATCCTGTTCGGCACGCTGCTGCCGCAGCTGGGCGAGTATTTCCAATGGAGCGCCGAGCGCCTGGCCAGTCTCAACACCTGGGTCACCGTGGGCACGGCGCTGGTGGCGTTCGGCCTGGGACCGGTCACCGACCGTCTCGGCCGGCGCAAGGGCATCATCATCGCGGTGGCCGGCGCCGCCATCTGCTCGGGCCTGACGGCGCTGGCGGGCTGGATCATCGGCCTGTCGGCGGGGCTGGGCTTTCTGCTGCTGATCCTGGTGCGTTCGCTGGCGGGGCTGGGCTATGCCGAGCAGAGCATCAACGCCACCTACCTGACCGAGCTGTTCGCGGTGGCGCACGCCGATCCCGCGGCCCGCAAGCGGCGCGGCTTCATCTATTCGCTGGTGCAGGGCGGCTGGCCGATAGGCGCGGTGCTGACGGCGGCGCTGGTGGCCGTGCTGTATCCGCTGGGCGAGCGCTGGTTCGGACAGGGCGGCGGCTGGGGCCTGTCCTTCGTGTTCGCGACTTTTCCCGCGGTCGTCATCGTGATCCTGGGCCGCAGGCTGGTCGAGACCCCGCAGTTCCTCACGGCCCGGCGCATCGCCGAACTGCGCGCCCGGGGCGAGGGGGAACAGGCGCAAGCCCTGGCCGCGGCCCACGGCCTGGACGCCGGCGGCGGGCACCAGCAGGGCGTGGCGGCGATCTTCAAAGGGGCGTCGCTGCGCCCGACGCTGACCCTGTCGCTGGGCTTTTTCCTGAACTGGTTCGCCATCGTGCTGTTCGCGGTGCTGGGCACGTCGGTGCTGGGCGGCTCGGGCGGCACGCCCGGCAAGGGCGTGGACTTCTCCAACGCGCTGCAAGTGCTGATCGTGTCCAACCTGGCGGGCTTCCTGGGCTATCTGTTCCACGGCTGGCTGGGCGACCGCATCGGACGGCGCAACGCCGTGGCCATCGGCTGGATTCTGGGCGGGCTGGCGTTCTACGCCATGCTGCAGGCGCCGCAGGGCGATTTCTGGAGCATCGTGCCGCTGTACTCGCTGGGCCTGTTCTTTCTTATCGGCCCCTACGCGGCGGTGCTGTTCCTGATCGGCGAGAGCTTCCCCAACCAGATCCGGGCGACGGCCGGCTCCTTCGTCAACGCGCTCGGGCAGGTGGGGGCCATCGTGGCCGGCTTCGGCAGCACGTACACGCTGTCCAGCGGCGCGGACTGGATCGAGGCGGCGCTGTACTGGGGCGCCATCCCGTGCTTCCTGTCCGGCATCGTCATGGTGCTGGTCCCGCACGTGGACCCCAGCACCGTCAAATAGGAGGTTGCCATGTCCGGATACGACAAAGCGGCGCTGGTCACCGGCGCGGCCAGCGGCATCGGCCAGGCCCTGGCGCTGGCCTACGCGCAGGCCGGCGTGGCGGTGGCCGGCGGCTACCTGCCCGGCGACGTTCACGATCCCTCGGCGACGGCGGCCCTGGTGGAGGCGGCCGGCGGCCAGTGCCTGATGCTGCCGGTGGACGTGACCCAGGCCGGCCAGGTCGAGGCGTTCGCCGCGCGCGCGGCCGGGCATTACGGGCGGCTGGATTACGCGGTGGCCAACGCCGGCCTGCTCAGGCAGGCCGCGCTCGCCGACATGAGCGACGCGCAATGGACCGAGATGATGGACGTGGACCTGGGCGGGGTGATGCGCGTGTTCCGGGCGGCGGCCCGGCACATGCGCGACGGCGGGGCGATGGTGGCGGTCTCGTCCATCGCCGGCGGCGTGTATGGCTGGCAGCAGCACGTGCATTACGCGGCGGCCAAGGCCGGCGTGCCCGGCCTGTGCCGCGCCGTGGCCATGGAGCTGGCGCCGCGCGGCATCCGCTGCAATGCGGTCATTCCGGGCCTGGTCGAGACGCCGCAGTCGCTGGACCCGGTCAATTCCCTGGGGCCGGAAGGCCTGGCGCGCGCGGCCGCCGGCATACCGCTGGGGCGCGTGGGCAGCGCCCGCGAGATCGCGCTGCTGATCCGCTTCCTGACCAGCGACGACGCTTCCTACATCACCGGGCAGTCCGTGATCGCCGACGGCGGGCTGACGGTGCGCTGGCCGGGTCTGCAAACCTGAAAGAGGCACTCATGATGCATACGAACGTTCTGGAGAACCGGCGCGCCGTGGTGACGGGCGCCGGCAGCGGCATCGGCGCGGCCATCGCGCTGGCCTATGCGCGGGCGGGCGCCGCGCTGCTGCTGGCCGACCTGGACGGCGCGCGGGCCGAGGCGGTCGCGGCGCGCTGCCGCGAGGCCGGCGCGCGCGCCGTGGCGCAGGCCGCCGACGTCAGCGACGAGCTGGCCGCCGCGCGCGCCATCGATGCCTGCGTGCACGCCTACGGCGGCATCGACGTGCTGGTGAACAACGCCGGCATCCTGACGCAGTCGCTGTGCGCCGACATGCCGGCGGCGATGTGGGACGAGATGATGCGCGTGGACCTGCGCAGCGTATTCCTGTGCTCGCGCCGGGCGCTGCCGCACATGACGGCGCAGCGCTGGGGGCGCATCGTCAACGTCGCTTCGCAGCTGGGCATCAAGGGCGGCGCGGAGCTGAGCCACTACGCGGCGGCCAAGGCGGGCATCATCGGCTTCACCAAGTCGCTGGCGCTGGAAGCGGCGCCGGCCAACGTGCTGGTCAACGCCATCGCGCCCGGCCCGATCGAGACGCCGCTGGTCGACGGCATCAGCGAGAGCTGGAAAAAGCAGAAGGCCGCCGGCCTGCCGCTGGGTCGCTTCGGCCGCCCCGAGGAAGTCGCGCCCAGCGCGGTGCTGCTGGCGTCCGACCCCGGCGGCAATCTCTACGTCGGCCAGGTGCTGGGGCCGAACTCCGGCGACGTCATGCCCTGAAAGGAGGCGACCATGTGCGGCATCTGCGGTTTGCTGCAAGGCACGGCCCACTGGAGCCGCGCCGACGTCCCGCCCGAGCAGTCGCGGCGCGAACGCCTGCTTCAGGCGGCCCAGGCCAACCGGCTGCTGGCGCTGTTCCGCCTGGAGCTGCGCGACCTGCACGGGCAGTCCTATCTGCTGTCCGGCCCGACCGGCGCGAGCGTGCTGCTGCCCGACCTGGGCGGGCTGTGGGCGGCGGCCGAACTGCTGCTGGGCCGCCGCCTCGATCCGCTGGCCATGCCCTGGCCGCAAGCCGTCCGGGAGGCCGATCATGGCGCGGGCTGACGCGGACACGCTGCCGGCGGGCGTGCTGACCGGCTTTCTGGGCGCGGGCAAGACCACGCTGCTGCAACGCTGGCTGCGCGGCGGCGAACGCGGCGAGACCGCGGTGCTGATCAACGAATTCGGCGCCGTGGGCCTGGACCACCTGCTGGTCGGCGCCGTCGATTCCGACACCTTGCTGCTGGAGAACGGCTGTATCTGCTGCTCCATCCGCGGCGAACTCGACAGCGCGCTGGTCCGGCTGCACCAGCGCCGCCTGCGCGGCGAACTGCCGCCGTTCAAGCGCGTGGTGATCGAAACCACCGGCCTGGCCGCGCCCGGGCCGGTGCTGGCCACGCTGCTGGCCAGCCGCCGCTTCCATCCCGCGTTCGTCGCCACCGTGGTCGACGCGATGAGCGCGTCGGACCAGCGCCGGCGCTACGCGGAATGGACGGCGCAGGTGGCGGCGGCCGACACGCTGTGGCTGAGCAAGACCGACCTGGCCGGCGCGGACGAGGTGGCCGCGCTGCACGCGCAGCTGGCGCGGCTCAACCCGATGGCGCGGCGCATCGACCTGGGCGCGCCCACGGACGACGCGCCCGACGGCTGGCTGGCCGCCGGCGCCGACGGCCCGGCGGCGGACCCCGCGCAATGGCTGCGCCGGGTCGGCGCGGCCGGCGGCGGCCCGCGCGGCGGCGCGGCGGCGGCCGACGGCGCCAGCGCCTTCTGCCTGAGCTTCGACGGGCCCTTGCGCTGGGCCGTGCTGACGCTCTGGCTGACGCTCCTGATGCATCGCCACGCCGACCGCATCCTGCGCCTGAAGGGCTTGCTGGAGGTGATTCCCGAAGGCGGCGGACCGGCGCGCGCCGTGGTCCTGCACGGCATGGGCCACCTGATGCACCCGCCGCGGCACCTGGACGCGTGGCCGGGCGCCGACCGCCGCTCGCGGCTGGTGTTCATCACCCGCGGCCTGGACGAGGGCGCCGTGACAAAGTCCTGGCGCGACTTCGAGCATTTCTACACAATGGCCGGGCAGGATAGCCATTCATGTTCTCGATAGGTGCGCCATGGTCAGCCCGCAAGGCATATCGGTAAAGGCCCGTGAGCGGCGGGCGCTGCGCGTGCTGGGCACGTCGGTGACGCTGCTGGAATCGCTGCGCCGCGGCGCCGAGGAGGATCTGGGCATTCCCATCGAATACCAGGTGCTCAACGGGTTCGACGCCCAGCGCCAGGCCGTGATCGAGCCCAGCAGCTTCGACGTGTACGACCAGTGGTTCCACAGCATCGACTATCTGTGGCCGACCGGCGCGCTGCAGGCCATCGACACCGATCGCATCGCGCGCTGGGACGAGATCAACGCGCTGCCGCGCAGCGGCCGCCTGACGCCGGACGCGCCCTACGGGCAGGGCTGCAATCCGGTGACGCGCCTGTACGTGCAGGCCGACAGCTCCCTGGCCGACACGCCCAGCCGCCGGATCAGCATGCTGCCGCTGACGCACAACGCCGACAGCTTCGCCTACCTGCCGGCCGAACTGTCCCGGCTGATCGGCGACGCCCCGGAAAGCTGGTCCTGGCTGGTTTCGCCGCGCTGCACCGGGCGCGTCGCGCTGCAGGCCGACGCCGCCATCGGCGCGCTCGACGCGGCGCTGGCGCTGCAGGCCAGCGGCGAAATGCGGTTCGGCGACATCGGCAATCTCAGCATCGAAGAGATCGACGGCATGATCGAGCTGCTGATCGCCAAGAAGAAGGCCGGCCTGTTCGCCGGCTTCTGGGACGATTGCGCCGAGGCCGCGAGCCTGATGGCGCACAGGCGCGTGGCCATACAGAGCCATTGGTCGCCGTCGGCCGACGACTACGCCAGCGCGGGCCTGGCCTGCCGCATCGCCAGTCCGGCCGAGGGCTATCGCGCCTGGTATGGCGGGCTGGGCATTTCCAGCCGGCTGCAAGGGCCCAAGCTGGAGGACGCCTACCGCTACCTGAACTGGTGGCTGTCGGGCCGCGCGGGCGCGGTGATG
>Ga0182742_1000158_pt1 | contig 128251 bp, 110 predicted proteins | sample eDN5th37CBELigMG_FD_128880 | JGI IMG/M metagenome (GOLD analysis project Ga0182742, IMG submission 128880) | Enriched Miracle-Growth compost microbial communities from Emeryville, California, USA - eDNA 5th pass 37_C BE-Lig MG (version 2)... ... | reverse complement strand
TGCCGATCTATCCGTCTAGTTGGGCCGTGTGCGGAGAGGTGGCCGAGTGGTCGAAGGCGCTCCCCTGCTAAGGGAGTAGAGGTCAAAAGCTTCTCGTGGGTTCGAATCCCATCCTCTCCGCCAGTCGTCCATATCGAGATCGGTCTTCCAACAGCGTGCGCACACGCCGCTTCCCCGCCTTGCATCCCCACGGGACGGAATTTCCCCCGCCGCCGGCTCGGCCGTGCGACCGCCACAGCGTTTCAAGGGCATGACCCAGGGGCTGTTGCCGCTTGCGCCGCAGGAGTGCATCGCGGAATCAGGTAGCCCCTGTCCATCTGGACGCCGGTGGCCCCGGGAAGCACCTTGCGCCGGTCGACGCGAGATGCTGCCGGGTGGCCGACCGACTGCATGACAGCTCCGAGGTCGCGGAAGCGTTCCTGCGACGCCATGGCGGCCAGAATCAGTATCGAATGCAGGCACCCCTCTCCGCCGTTGACTCACATCAAGGAGGTTTGCGGTTGGACGCCATAGGCGGGTGTCATTGAATCCATCGAAAGGGCATCCCCATGCGGCACTTCAAGCTTGCCTTCTGGGGAATCATCGCACTCCTGACGGCGCTGTGGCTTCTGGCCGAACCCTCGGTGTTCCAGGCGGCCGACTTCCTGGCGCTGCGCGGGCTCATGGTGCAGTACAGCGGTATTGTCGCCATGGCTGCCATGAGCATCGCCATGGTGCTTGCGCTCAGGCCGCGATGGCCGGAACGGTGGCTCGGCGGGCTGGACAAGATGTACCGGCTGCACAAGTGGCTGGGCATCACCGCGCTCGTCGTCGCGGTGGCCCATTGGCTCTGGGGCAAGGCGCCCAAATGGGCAGTGGCCTGGGGGCTTATGGAGCGCCGGCCGCGCGGGGCGCGACCGCCCCTGGAAAACCCGATCCAGCAATTCCTGATGACCCAGCGCGGCACCGCGGAGGGCTTGGGTGAGTACGCCTTCTACGCGGCGGTGGTGCTGATCGCGATCGCCCTCGTCGCCTACGTTCCCTACCGGCTGTTCTACAAGACCCACCGGCTCATGGCCGTGGTCTACCTGGCGCTGGTGTTCCATGCCGTGGTGCTGATTTCGTTCGGATACTGGACAACGCCGGTTGGCCTCGTGATGGCCGTGCTGATGGCCGCGGGCACCTACGCGTCCGCGGTCGTCCTCTTCCGCCGCGTGGGGGCGGCGCGGCAGGTCCAGGGCAGGATCGCTTCGCTCCATTACTACCCGGGGGTGAAGGCGCTGGAGACGGAGATCGAGGTGCCGCAGGGCTGGCCGGGCCACAAGCCCGGGCAGTTCGCCTTCGCAACGTCGGACCAGACGGAAGGCGCGCATCCCTACACCATCGCCTCTGCGTGGAACGAACGGGACCGGCGCATCACCTTCATCACCAAGGAGATCGGCGACCACACCCGCCGGCTGCGGGAGAGGCTCAAGGTCGGGCAACAGGTGACGATCGAAGGCCCGTATGGCTGCTTCGACTTCGACGACAACCGGCCTCGCCAGATATGGATCGGCGCGGGCATCGGCATCACGCCCTTCATCGCCGCGTTGAAGCACCGGGTGCTGGAGCGGCGCGCGCATTCCGACCAGCAGAGCGTGGACGTCGACCTCTTCCATTCGACCACGGACTATGACGATCGGGCCATCGCCAAGCTGCACTCCGACGCCGAGGCGGCCGGCGTTCGCCTTCATGTCGTGCTCTCTTCCCGCGACGGCCGCCTGACCGGCGATCGCATCCGCGAACTGGTTCCGGACTGGCGCGAGGCGAGTATCTGGTTCTGCGGACCCACGGGCTTCGGGGAGGCACTGCAACGCGATTTCGCCCGGCAAGGCATGGCCGTGGACGAGCACTTCCACCAGGAACTCTTCGACATGCGTTGAGCCGGCTCGTCACCGATGGCCGTCATGACCAGGCCCCGGCCCGGCTTGCCACGTGCCTGTCGCGAAAGGCTTCCTGGCAGACGGGCGGCAGGATCCTTGCCGCCTTCGTCCCGGGAACGGCACGCGCGCCGTTTCGGGTCAGTTGCCCGTCCCCTGTTGCCGTTTGCCTGCAAACGGACGATCAGTGACGAACCACGCAGACCACTGATCGGGAGGCAGTGCATGCAGGTTCTGGTCTTCAACGCCGGCAGCTCCAGCCTCAAGTTCGGCGTCTACGCCGTGGAGGCAACCGCGCGAGAGCTGTTAAGGGGGAGCTACGAGCGATTTCGGCAGGGGAGCTGCACTTACCGATTCCGGTGTGGCGAGACCGACGAGCGCGGCCAGGTCGCCTTCGCCAGCCCCGGCGACGCGGTCAAGGGCGTGCCGGACGCACTGAAACGCTTCGGACTGGAAAGGATCGACGCGCTGGGACACCGTATCGTCCATGGCGGGGCGCGGTTTTCGGCACCGACGCTGCTCGACGACGAAACGGTCGAAGCAATCGCGGCGCTGACGCCGCTCGCGCCGCTGCACAATCCGGCAAATCTCGAGGCCGTGCGGCTCTGCCGCGGCCTGTGGCCGGACCTGCGGCAGGTCGCAGTGTTCGACACGGCCTTCCATCTCACCAATCCAGCCTTTGCGACCACCTATGCCGTGCCGGAGGAGTGGCGGGACGCGGGGCTCCGCCGCTACGGGTTCCATGGGACCTCCCACAAGTATGTGGCCCAGCGGGCGGCCGAGGAGATCGGGCGGCCGCTCTCCGAGCTCAAGCTCGTCAGCCTCCATCTGGGCAACGGGGCGAGCATGTGCGCGGTCGACCGCGGCCAGAGCGTGGACAGCTCGATGGGCATGACGCCGCTGGAGGGGCTGATGATGGGGACGCGCTCCGGTGACATCGACCCCGGCGCGTTCGGCTTCCTGTCGCGCGAACTGGGCCTGACGGTGCAGGAGATCGAGGACGCACTCTACCACGAAAGCGGGCTGAAGGGCGTGGCCGGCTCGTCGGACATGCGCGACATCGAGGACCGGGCGGCGAAGGGCGACCCGCAGGCCGAGCTCGCCATCGAGATCTACGCCTACCGCGCCCGGAAATATGTCGGCGCCTATGCGGCGGCGATGGGCGGGCTCGATGCCATCGTCTTCACCGCCGGCATCGGTGAGAACTCCCCGTCGATGCGCCGGCGGGTCTGCGAGGGGCTGGAGTTCATGGGCCTCCGGCTCGACCAGGAGCGCAACCTGGCCGTGAATCTCGCAGGCCGGGAGGCACCGCAGATCCAGGCAGACGATTCCCGTGTCCGCATCCTGGTGACGGAGACGGCAGAGGAGCTCATGATAGCGCGCGAAACGGCCGAGGCGCTCGCAACCGGCAACGCCGGCGGCACCCCCGGCGCGGCGCAACGGGTCAACGCCTGACCCCACACGCCAAGGTTGATGAGGGGAAGGGCGTCATCCCCTCCCCGCAGACGTTCCGTAAGGCCAGCGCCAGTTCTGGATGCGGGGCATGTCCTCGCCGTGCTCGCGGACGTAGTTCCAGTGTTCGTTGAGGGCCTGCGCGCAGGCCTCGGCGACCCGGGCGCCGGCCTCGCCGAGGCCCGGAAGCCGTTTGACCGCGGCCATGGCGAGGTTGAAGCGGTCGATCTCGTTCATCACCGCCATGTCGAAGGGCGTGGTCGTGGTGCCCTCCTCCCGGAAGCCGTGGACGTGGAAGTTCTCGTGATTGGTCCGCCGGTAGGTCAGGCGGTGGATGAGGTAGGGATAGCCGTGATAGGCGAAGATCACCGGCCTGCCCTTCGTGAACAGCGCGTCGAAGGCCTCGTCGGTGAAGCCGTGCGGGTGGGTGTCATGTGATTGCAATGTCATCAGGTCGACGACGTTCACCACCCGGATGCTGAGGTCGGGCAGTTCTCCGCGCAGCAGGTCCACGGCGGCGAGGGTTTCCAGTGTCGGGACGTCGCCGCAGCAGGCCATGACGACGTCGGGCTCTTCCCCTTTTGGGCAGGTGCCGGCCCATTCCCAGACGCCGGCTCCGATGTCGCAATGCTTCTCCGCCTCCTCGACCGTCAGCCATTGCGGCTGGGCCTGCTTGCCGGCGGTGATGACGTTGATCCGGTTCCAGGTCCGCAGACAATGGTCGGTGACCCACAGCAGCGAGTTGGCGTCCGGCGGGAAATAGAGCCGCACGATGCCGGCGCTCTTGTTGGCGACGAAGTCGGCGAAGCCGGGATCCTGGTGGCTGAAGCCGTTGTGATCCTGCCGCCAGACGTGGGAGGTCAGCAGATAGTTCAGCGAGGCGATGGGCTTGCGCCAGGGCAGCTCCGCCGTGACCTTCAGCCACTTCGCATGCTGGTTCACCATCGAATCCACGATGTGGATGAAGGCCTCGTAGCAGGAGAAGAGGCCGTGCCTGCCGGTCAGCAGGTAGCCCTCCAGCCATCCCTGGCAGAGATGCTCCGACAACACCTCCATGACGCGCCCCTCGCGAGCCAAGTGCACGTCATAGGGCTCGATCTTCTCCATCCAGACCCGGTCGGTGACGTCGAAGACCGCGTCGAGCCGGTTGGAGGCGGTCTCGTCCGGCCCCATCAGGCGGAAGTTCCTCGTCCCGGCATTGAGGCGGATGACCTCGCGCAGATAGGCGCCCATGAAGCGAGTCGTCTCGACCGTCTTCTCGCCGCGCCCGCCGATCTCGAACCCGAGGCTCTTCCAGTCCGGCAGGACGAGATCCTTCCTCAACTGGCCGCCATTGGCGTGGGGCAGCGCGCCCATGCGCTTCTCGCCTTGGGGCGCGAGCGCCGCCAACTCGGGCAGGAGGCGGCCGTTGCCGTCGAACAACTCCTCGGGCCGATAGCTGCGCATCCATTCTTCCAGGATCTTGCGGTGCGCGTCGTCGTTGCGGGCGTTGGAGACCGGGACCTGGTGCGAGCGCCAGAAATCCTCGACCTTCTTGCCGTCGACCTCCTTCGGCCCGGTCCAGCCCTTGGGACTGCGCAGCACGATCATCGGCCAGCGCGGGCGCTCGCCGTTCCAGTCTTCCGCCCGCGCCGCCCGCTGGATGTCGCGAATGTGGTCCATGACGAGGTCGAGCGTCTCGGCCATGGCGTGGTGCATCGGGATCGGCTCGTGCCCCTCGACGAAGTGGGGTTCGTAGCCGTAGCCCCTGAAGAGATCGAGGAGTTCCTCGTCCGACATGCGCGCCAGAACGGTCGGGTTGGCGATCTTGTAGCCGTTCAGGTGCAAGATCGGCAGGACCGCGCCGTCCACCTTCGGATTGAGGAACTTGTTGGAATGCCAGGAGGTTGCCAGCGGTCCCGTCTCGGCCTCGCCGTCGCCGACGACGCAGGCCACGACGAGGTCCGGATTGTCGAAGGCCGCGCCGTAGGCGTGGACCAGGGCGTAGCCCAGTTCGCCGCCTTCATGGATGGAACCGGGCGTCTCGGGTGCCGCGTGACTGGGCACGCCGCCGGGGAACGAGAACTGGCGGAAGAGCTTCCTCAGCCCATCCTCGTCCTGCGTGATTTCAAGATAGATCTCGCTGTAGGTGCTTTCGAGATAGGTGTTCGCCACCATGGCGGGGCCGCCGTGGCCCGGCCCGCAGATGTAAAGGATATCGGTGCCGCGCTCGGCGATGATCCGGTTGAGATGCACATAGATGAAGTTGAGGCCAGGCGTCGTCCCCCAGTGACCGAGAAGGCGCGGCTTGACGTGCTCGGCCTTCAGCGGCTCGCGCAGAAGCGGATTGTCCATCAGATAGATCTGACCCACCGAGAGGTAGTTGGCCGCTCGCCAGTAGCGGTCCATGAGGCCGATCTGTTCGTCCCTGATTCTTGTCATGATGGGCTCCGCGCAATCAATCCGGCCATGCCAGGCCGTCGCCTGATGTCGACAGGTCGGCCCTACCGTCTGCCAACACCGTGGTCTTCCGAAGCTGATTCCGGGAGAAGCCTCCCGTCGTCCTTCTGCAATTGTTGCACGATCCGATCGAAACCAGGCTGATCGAGATCAAGGCGCCGAACTTATCAAGGTGCTTCTCTGATCAACAAGCGGCAAAGTCTGCGCGGGAAGACAAATCGGAAGGGAGCCGAGGGATGTCGACGTCGTTGATACGGATAGCCGGCGCAGCAGGACTGCTCGCCCTCGGCACAACACTTGCGGAGGCAAACGACGTCGCCCAGGGCAAGGCCCTCGTCGAGGCGAATTGCGCGCCTTGCCATGCGGTCGGGCTGACTGACGAAAGCCCGCATACCGATGCGCCTCCGTTCCGGACGCTGTCGAAGCGCTATCCGATCGACGCGCTCGAAGAGGCGTTCGCGGAGGGCATATCCACCGGGCATCCAGACATGCCGAAATTCGTCGCCACGCCGCAGCAGATCAGCGCAATCCTGGCCTACATCTCCAGCCTCAACCGGTGAGGCTGCGACAGGCGGGCAGCCTACCTGGCGCCGCCAACTCCACCCGTCGACCGAAGCCGGATGGCGACAAATGCCCGACTTCTGCCGCTACCCCCGCTCGTGTCTGACGGAGGTCACCCGACATCACGGCCCTGCGGTTGCCGCCGGGCCCCGGTCAGCTTGACCAGTTGCCGCACCCAGAGCATCGAAGTTACGACGGCCGCACATATCGGCCAGTCGGCGGCGCCCAGACTGGCGGTCGAGAACGCCTGTTACCGCAGGCAACGTGACCAGTTCCTGAAGCTGACCGAGCGCTACCGCGTCGTCCAGCAGACGATCCGGAACGGGCCGGAGGTCGACGTGGTCATGGCGTCGGCCTGGGCAGGTTTCCGGGCAGAGCGCGCTGCCCAGCCCGTGAATCTGTGCGCCCGCCGCGGCTGAGCCGCGTCATGGGGCGTAAAGCCGGCACCTAGAGGCGCCGGCTCGCCGTGGCTGCGTGACCCGACCGATCAGGCGGGCTCGATCCAGACCTTCTGCAGGTCCATCTGGAAGGTCTGATGGACGCCGTAGTTCTTCACCCTCGGGTTCATGTGGCTGTACAACCTCTGCCAGAACGGCTGGATGATGACGCCTGAGTCCTGCAGGATCGTCTCGAGATCCTTCATCACCTCCCGGCGCTTCGCCGGATCGCTGATCGACAGAGCTTCCTGCAGCTTGGCGTCGAAGGTCGGGTCGGAGAATGCGCTCTCGTTCCAGGCCTCGCCGGTGCGGTAGCCGAGCGCCAGGATCTGGACGCCGAGCGGCCGCATGTACCAGATGGTCATGGAATAGGGATACTTCGTCCAGTCGTTCCAGAAGGTCGAGCCGGGGAGCACGGTGCGCTTCACCTTGATGCCGGCGTCGCGCAACTGGGCGGCGATGGCGTCGCCGGTGTTCTTCTGCCAGTCGTCCTCGATGGTGATGAGCTCGTGCTCGAAGTCGGCCTGGCCGGCCTCCTCCATCAGCTTCTTCGCGCCCTCGGGATCGCGCTTCTTCTTCGGAAGCGGGTAATATTCGGGATGGATCGGGCTGACGTGGTGGTTCTCGCCGACGTCGCCGCGGCCGTTGTAGCCGAGCTGCAGGACCACCTCGTTGTCGACGGCCATCTGCAGCGCGTTGCGCACCCGCTTGTCGTCATAGGGCTTGTGGGTGACATTGGTGCGGGCCACGAGCGTCGTGGCGGTGGCGACTTCCGACTTGGTCAGGCCGAGACCGTCGAGGATGTCGATGAAGTCCGCCGGCGTCTCGAAGTTGATGTCGATCTCGTCGGATTCGAAGGCATTCACGGTAGCCGAGAAATCGGTGCCGTAGTCGATGAACTCGACGCTGTCGAGCAGCGCCTCCCCTCCCCACCACTTGCCATCCTCGCGCCGCTTGACGACGGCCTTGGAGCCGACGTCGTAGGAGACCAGCTCGAAGGCGCCGGTGCCGACCGGATTGCTGATCGGATCGTCGCTGTTGAAGCTGCGATGGACGACGAGCGCCGGGTAGTCGGTGAAGTTCGGGATGAGCGAGATGTCGGGCGCCTTGAGCTTGAGCCGGACCGTGTAGTCATCGACCCTGGTGATCGCGCCTTCCGCAGCCTTGCCGGTCGACTCGTCGATCAGCGCGCCGACACGGGCGGCCATCGAGTTGCCCGAGATGCCCTTCTCGCACCAGCGATTGAGGTTGTGGATCACGTCGTCGGCATTAAAGGTGTCGCCATTCGTCCAGGTGACGCCCTGGCGGACGTGCAGGATGTATTCGGTCGCGTCTTCGTTGACCTCCCAGCTCTCCAGCAGGACCGGCTCGAAGGTGAATTCACGGGTGTAGCTGACGAGGGGCTCGAGCCAAGTGCGGGTGACGTTGCCCAGTTCCACCCAGTCGTAGGTGCGCGGGTCCTTCTGCCCCTTCACAGCCATGGCGACCCTGAGCGTGCCGCCCTTGACGCCTTCCTGCGCGACCGCCCGCGTGGGCGCGGCCAGGCCGAGCATGCCGTAGGCCAACGCTGCCGAGGCGCCCATCGCGCTGGCCATGGCCAGAAACTCTCGCCGGTCGACCCGCCCCTCGCGAGCATCCGACGCCATCGCCTCGATGGCGTGGGGTACGGCGTCACCGTTACTCCTGAAAAAACGCATCTGTTCCTCCCTTCGCGTTTCGCCCTGCCCGTGCCGGCGGGTGTGCTGATGACGGCGCTACAGTCTCATGGCGTAGCGGATGCCGTCGTAGATCGAGGCATGGATGTTGCGTGACGCCACCGCGTCGCCGATGCGCAAGAGCGTATAGGCGCCATCGGGATTGCGGACCGGAAAGACGTCGCCGCCGTTCACCAGCCGATCGTAGTCCACGGCGCCCAGGTTCCGCGAGTGCGGCTTGAGCGCGTAGTAGAGGTCCTCGAGCGGCGCGGTTCCGTGCTCGACCACCACCTGGTCGACAGCCCGCTCCTGACGATAGTCGCGCGAGAAGTCGGAACCCAGCGTGGCCACGAGTTGGTTGCCGTCGCGGCGCACGCTTCGCAGCCGCGTGTTGATGGTGACCCGGACGCCCTTGTCCTGGAACGCCTTCATGTAGGGGACGTGGTTCATGCCTCCCATCTCGGGGGCCAAGAACCGCTCCGGCGAAACGAGCTCCAGCCGCGACCCGGCGTTGGCGATATACTCGGCCGCGCCCATGCCCTGGTGACCGCCATTGTCGTCGTAGAGCAGCACCGTTTCGGCCGGCTTGACGGAGCCGGAGAGAATGTCCCAGGTCGAGACGACCAGATCGTCGCCTGCCTCCAGAGGCGGGTTCTGCGGCAGGCCGCCGGTGGCGATCACGACCACATCGGGCGACAGTTCCACCACGTCGGACGCCTCGGCCCAGATGTCGTAGCGAATCTCGACCCCGAGGCGCTCGAGCTCGGCGAGCCGCCAGTCGACAATGCCGATGAGTTCGCGCCGGCGCGGGTTCTGGATCGCGAGCCGGATCTGGCCGCCCGCCTGGCCGGACGCTTCCAGCACCGTCACCGAATGCCCGCGCTCGGCGGCGACGCGCGCGGCCTCCAGACCGGCCGGGCCTGCGCCCACCACGACGACTTTCTTCAGGGGGCCGTCGGTGCGGGCGATGACGTGCGGGATGGTGGCCTCGCGGCCGGTGGCGGCGTTGTGGATGCACAGCGCCTCGCCGCCCTCGTAGATGCGGTCGAGGCAGTAGGTGGCGCCGACGCAGGGGCGGATGCGGTGTTCCTCGCCGACCATGACCTTGGCGACGATGTAGGGGTCGGCGATGTGTGGCCGGGTCATGCCGACCATGTCTAGCTTGCCGGTGGCGATGGCGTGGCGCGCAGTGGCGACATCCGAGATGCGGGCGGCGTGAAAGACGGGGAACTTCGTCGCCGCGCGGACCTCGCCGGCAAAGTCCAGGGTCGGGGCCGACGGCATGCCGGTGATCGGGATGACACGGGTGAGCGACGCATCGGTTTCGATCGTGCCACGGATGATGTTGAGGAAATCGAACTTGCCGGAAGCCGCCAGACGCCGGGCGATCTCGACGCCCTCCTCGCGGGAAACGCCTTTCTCGGTGTCCTCGTCGGCGACCATGCGGATGCCGACGATGAAATCCTTGCCGACCGCAGCGCGCACGGCGTCGATGACCTGCCAGGTGAAGCGCAGCCGGTTGTCGAGCGAGCCGTTGTATTCGTCGTCGCGACGGTTGGTCAGCGGGGACCAGAAGCCGTCCATCAGGTGGCCGTAGGCTTCGAACTCGATGCCGTCGAGACCGGCGGCCTGCATGCGCTGGGCAGCGCTCGCATAGTCGGCGACGATGCGCTCGATGTCCCAGTCCTCCATCGTCTTCGGAAAGGCGCGGTGGGCGGGCTCGCGCACCGGCGACGGGGCCAGCACGGGCAGCCAGTCGGCCTTGTTCCAGCCGGTACGGCGGCCGAGGTGGGTGATCTGGATCATCACCTTGCAGTCGTGCTCGTGGCACGCATCGGCAAGCTCGCGCAGCCACGGCACGATCTCGTCGCGATAGGCATGGAGGTTGCCGAAGGCGGCCGGGCTGTCGCGCGAGACGATGGCCGACCCTGCAGTCATGGTGAGCGCGAGACCGCCCTTGGCCTTCTCGACGTGATAGAGCCGGTAGCGCTCCTTGGGCAGGCCGTCCTCCGAATAGGCCGGCTCGTGGCTCGTGGACATCAGCCGGTTCTTCAGCGTCAGGTGCTTGAGCCGGTAGGGCTGCAGGAGCGGATCGTTGCTGAGCTGGACGTTCATGCCTGGCGGGGTCTCGTCAATGGATCGGCGGTTCAGCTCACTGTGTCGGGCAGCGCCCGCTCGCGCCTGGCGACGAAGTCGCGCAGCGCCTCGGCCTTGCCCTCGTCGAGCTTCGGTTTCTCGTAGTCCGCGAGCATGGCGCGCGCCTTCTCGCGGCCGCGGGCGTCGTGGTCCTTCGCCCCTTCGGCGGCCCACTGCTCGAAGGAGTTGAAATCCATGATGGTCGGCATGAAGAAGGCCGTCTCGAAATGGTCGAGCGTATGCTGGGTGCCGAGGAAGTGGCCCTGCGGACCGACCTCGCGGATTGCCGCCATCGCGTCCTTGAAGTCCTCGAAGGAGAGGCCGCCGGCGTAGCGGTACCAGCCGACGAGCTGCTCGCAATCGGTGGCGAACTTGGAATAGCCGCAGGTGAGCCCGGCCTCGAGCCAACCCGCCACGTGCCAGATGTAGTTGGCGCCGGAAAGTATGGCGGCGTGCATCAGCATGTTGGCCTCGTAGCCGGCCTGCGCGTCGTTCAGCTTCGAGCCGACATGGAAACCGGAAGTGCGCCAGGGCAGCCGGTACTTCCGCGCAAGCGCGCCCATCAGGTACATCATCTGCGCGGCCTCTGGCGTGCCGCCCATCGGCGCGCCGGTCTTCATGTCCACGGTGACCATGAACTGGCCGTAGATCTGCGGTGAGCCGGGACGGATGAGCTGCGTGAAGGCGAGCCCCGCCAGCGCCTCGGCGTTGACCTGCGCGACCGCGCCCACGGCCGAGGCGGGCGTCGAGGCCCCGCACAGCGCGAAGGGCGCCAGGATCAGCGGCTGGTTGTGACGCGCATAGACCTTCATCGCGTCCAGCATGGTGGCGTCCCACACCAGCGGCGAGTTGCAGTTGGTGATGGAGACGAGCACCGGATTGTCCCGGACGAAGTCGTCGCCGAAGACGAGGCCGGCCATTGCCATCGTGTCCTCGGCGCGTTCCTTCGAGGTGACGATGCCCATGAACGGCTTGTCGGAATGGGTGAGCGCGGAGTGGATGATGTGGAGGTGGCGCTTCGGCACCGCGATCTCCATCGGCTCGCAAATGATCGAGCTGGACGAATGCAGCGCGGGCGCCATGTAGGCGAGCTTGTGGAAGTTGTTCAGGTCCTCGAGCGTGCCGTAGCGGCGGTTGCCGTCGAGATCGCGGACATAGGGCGCGCCGTACATCGGCACGAAGATCGAATTGTTGCCGCCCACCTGCACGGTACGGCCCGGATTGCGGGCGTGCAGCGTGAATTCCGGCGGGATCGTCGAGACCAGCTCCATCAGCAGGGCGCGGTCGATGTGCACGCGCGTGTCACGCACGTCGGCGCCGGCCTTGCGCCACATCGCGATCGCCTCGTCGTCGCGGAATTCGCAACCGACCTCCTCGAGGATGCGCAGCGACTCCTCGTGGATGAGTTCGACGGCCTCGTCCGGAACGATCTCGTAAACGGGGATCTTGCGGACCAGGGTCGGGAAGGACGCGACCGGCGCGCCGCGCAGCGCCTTTCGGCCGAGGCGGCCCCCGCCACGACGATGGGTTGCGGGCGCTTCCGGCGTGTCGGTGGTGCTCGGGATGTCCATGCTGGCCCCTCCTCAGGCTTTAGGAGAGCGCCTGCGCACCGGTACTTCAAGCGAAATAGGAAGCCGGCTCGCTTGAGCCAGACTCAACGATCCGAGGGACAGCAGCCAGTCCCTCAGCAGTGCCGCCTGCGGACTGAGAGGCCGGCGCGCGCTCCAGGTGACGAAGTAGGACTGGGGGGCGTCGATCACCGCGTCGGTCATCCGCACGAGGCTTCCCGCCTCGATGAGCGGCGCGACGAGGCTCTCCCAGCCGAGCGTGACGCCCTGGCCGCTGCGCGCCGCTTGCAGGGCGATGACATAGCTGTTGAAGCGCCGCACCTCTACGCCGCGACTGGACTGGCCGAGGGCGGCAAGGAACTCGCTCCAGGTCGTCCATGTCCAGTCGACGCCTTCGACCGAAAGAAGCTGCAGCCTCGTCAGGTCGGCCGCGGTCCGCGCCGGATAGGCCTTCGCGAAGGCCGGGCTCGCCACCGGAAAGATGCGGTCGCCGCAGAGCTTGGCGGAATGCTCGTCCGGCCAGTCGCCGTCGCCGTAACGTATCCTGATATCGACGTCGGGGCGGTCAAGGCCATGCGGGTGGTCGGAGATGACGTGGTCGACGACGATGTCGGGGTTGCTGTTCCAGAAGGCGCCCATGCGCGGCATCAGCCACAGATGCGCCATCGCCATGGTGCTGCCGATGGTAACGTTGGCCTGGTGGCCGAACGACTTCACCTGGCGCACCGCACCCGCCATCCGCTCGAAGCTCTCGCGCAGGCCGGCGGATAGCGTCTCGCCGGCGCGGGTGAGCTCCACCGCGCGATGGCGGCGCACGAAGAGCGGGCTGCCGATCTCCTGCTCGAGCGCGCGAACGGCACGCGAAACGGCGCCGGTGGTAACGTTGAGCTCCTCCGCCGCCTTGGTCAGGCTGAGATGCCGTGCCGCCGCCTCGAAGGCCGCGAGGGTACTGAGCGACGGCAGGCTGTAGTATCTGCGGACCATGGCGTCTCGGTTGCACCTGGCTCAAGTGCCGGGACTATCGCCCACCCGGCGAGGCGTGCCAACCGGGACGAAACGGGATTGCGTCGACAGCGTGCGCAGTCCGTTAACGCAGCCGGGGTTTTGGATTTGACCACCCGGCGCCGCCCCTGCACCATCGTGCCGCGAAGGGGCGAAACATGGCTTGGTGGAAACGATCAGCGGTTGTGGCCTGTGCGGCGATGCTGGCGGGAGCGGGGCCGAACCTCGCGGCCGATCGGCCTACGAGTTCCGGGACCGGCTTCTTCGTCAATGCCGATGACTGGCTCGTCACCAACGCGCATGTCGTGGAGGGGTGCGACCGAATCGAGGTCGTCGGTCGCGGCGATGCCACCGACCTGAAGCTCGACTCCGCCAACGATGCGGCTCGGGGAAAATGTCGCCGCGCTGGGCTTTCCCCTGTCGGACGTCCTTTCCTCGTCTATCAAGTTCACCACCGGCAACGTCAACGCGCTGCTTGGTCCGGGCGACGACACCCGCTACCTGCAGATCTCGGCACCGGTGCAGCCGGGCAATTCCGGCGGCCCGCTCGTCGACCAGTCGGGCGCGGTGGTCGGCGTCATAACCGGGGTGCTGAAGTCGAACGCCGCGGGCGATTCCGTCACGCCGCAGAACGTCAATTTCGCCATCCGCGCGAATGTGCTGGAACTCTTCCTGCAGGGCCGGGGCATCTCCTACGAGACGGCGGCTCCGTCAGAGCCGCTTGCCGCAGCGGACCTGGCCGAGAAGGCTTCGCTGGCGGTGGTGCAACTGCTTTGCTACCGCAAGGGCAATTCCCCGCGGCAGGAGACGGCCGAGAGCGACACGGCGACGCAACCGACGACGATCGAGCCGTTCAAGCCGCTACGAAGCCTCGACAATCAGGACGTGATCGGCTTCGACTACGCAACGGTGCGGAACGTCTCGCGCGAGGAGTGCGTGTCGGCCTGCCGCAACGACCAACGCTGCAGGGCGGCGACCTACAACAAGCCCGCGCGCTTCTGCTTCCTGAAGGACAACGGCGCCCTCACCGTGAGGAATCGGGATGCGCTCGGCATTGTGGCCGCCGACCTGGCACCGGGCATCCTGCAGACCGATTTCGTCATTTCGGCGGGGCGGGACCAGCCCGGCGGCGACTACCAGCACCTCCGGCCTTCGGACTTCGTGAGCTGCTTCGCGGCCTGCGCCACGGATCTCCGCTGCCGCTCCTTCGCCTATGTCCGCGCCAAGAACTCCTGCTGGCTGAAGGACCGCGTCGGCGCCACTGTCCCCCGAAAGGGCGTCGATCTCGGCGTGAAGTGAGCAGGCTGGCGGCGCGCCCCTCAGTGGGCGGAGTAGGCGCCGTCGACGAGCTGGAAGCTGCCGGTGATGAAACTGGCCTTGTCGGAGAGGAGGAAGCAGACGAGCGTCGCCACCTCTTCCGGCTTACCAAGCCTCCCCATGGGCTGCAGCATCAGCATGCGCCGCACCATCGCCTCCTCGAGGTGGCCGGAAAGCAAGGGCGTGTCGATCCAGCCGGGCCCCACCGCATTGATGCGGATGCCGCTCCTTGCATATTCCATGGCGGCGGCCTTGGTGAGACCGACGATGGCGTGCTTTGCCGCCGTGTAGGCGGGCGCGGTCGGCAGGCCGACGGAGCCGAGAACCGAGGCGATGTTGACGATGGCGCCGCCGCCGCGCTGCTGCATGGCGGGGATCTCGTGCTTCATGCAATAGAACACGCCGTTCAGGTTGACGTTCATGACGTGGTGCCAGTCGTCGAGCGGGTACTCGGCGGTATTCTTTCGCACGCCGCTCGTGCCGGCGCTGTTGACGGCGAGGTCCAGGCCACCTCGCGTCCGCACCGCGTGCTCGACGACCCTGGCGACAGCGTCCGGATCGGTGACGTCAACGAGCTGGTGGTCAGCCCGGGCGCCGTCCGCGCGGATGGCATCGGCGACGCGGCGTGCAGCGTCCTCATCGATGTCGGCGACGATGACGTCAGCGCCCTCGCTGCCGAGCTGGCGGGCAACGGCCTCGCCGATGCCGGAGCCTGCGCCGTAGACGACGGCCACCTTTCCCTCGAAGCCAGGCTTCATCGTTGCGTCTCCCAAGGAAGGCGCCATTCCCATCAATGGCAGCCGACAGCGTCCATGCTACGTCTCTCCCCCTCGGTCGCAGGGGTCACGCCTACGAAGTGTTGAGCCCTTTACGCAAGCATTGACTGGATTATTCCACGCATTTTCGGGCGCCAAGGGTACGTCACCGCGACCCTGGTGGAGACTTGGCCAATGTCGAGCCAGGTGTTAGTGTGCGCGCAAAACGCGCCGGACTGGCCAACTCCCCAACTCTCCAAACGGAATCTTGCAGGCGGAAATGAGTGCAGACAACTTCGCGCGTCGCAGCGTTCTCCTGGGGGGGCTGGCATTACTGACAAGTGGCTGCATTCCGACGTTCCGGTCCATCGGAACGCCCGGCCAGCCCGTCGTCGAGCTCGATCGCCGCTTGCAGAGGCAGCGGGTGGCCTACCAGACGAACGAGCCGCCGGGGTCGATCGTGGTCGATACCCAGCAGAAGTATCTCTACTACGTCGAAGGCGGCGGCACGGCGATCCGCTACGGCGTGGCCGTTGGCCTGGAGGGCCTTACGCTCAAAGGCCGGGCCAAGGTCGGCCGCAAGGCAGAGTGGCCCTCCTGGACGCCCTCGCCCAGCATGATCAAGCGCAAGCCGCACCTGGCGCAGTATGCCGGGGGCGTTTCCGGCGGCCCGCACAACCCGCTCGGCGCGCGCGCACTCTATCTCTATCGCGGCGGCGAGGACACGCGTTTTCGGATTCACGGCACCAACGAACCCTGGACCATCGGAACAGCCGTGTCGAATGGCTGCATTCGCCTAACAAACGGCGACATCGTCGATCTTTACGACCGGACCCCCGTCGGCGCCTCCGTGCTCGTCATCTGAGCGGATATCGTTGTAATTGCACCGTTTCCCGGCACGGCAGGGAACCAGCGGCCAAGTTATCCGTTAACACTACATAAACCGCGGACAGGAGGGAAACTGGCCATGAGTGTGTCTTTCGTACACTAGTTGCCGCACGAATAGCGGCTATTTTAAAAGCTGTTAGCTCGTTACTGATTCCGCATAGGAAAGGAATGCCCTTATGAGCAAAGTTCTGATTGCTGTGACCGCAATCGTCGCTGCCGTGAGCCTCAGCGCCTGCACGACCATCGGAAAGGGTAAGGGCAAGGGTAAAGCCCCGGTCGTGGTCGAGGAAGTCGGGCCGGCGCCCGTCTACAAGTAATACCTGAACGACGTCCTGCGGACGGGCCTCCGAGCCCTACTGCTTAGAGCAATCCATCGCCGACCCGGCTGACAGAGGGGCAAGGTCGGGTGGCATGGATTGCTTGGACGCCCCGCCAATGCGCTTGCAACGATCGCCTGTCATTACCTGCTGGCGATATCTCCTAGGATTGCGGACCAGCATGATGCTTGCGGCCAGCCGTCTTGCGCTTGTGGGCATATGCGCAGCCACGCTTGCGGCGTGCCAGACCGACGACAAGCCCCCACAGCCACGCTACGTCTCCACAGGTCTTAGTTCCCGTACGAGCACGCTCGCGCCGCCGACGGCCGGCGTCATTCGCAACGGCAAGGACGGGAAGGTCGCGGAGAACACGCGCTACTTCATTGAATTCCGTTCCCGCTACGCCCTCAGCTACGGCCACACCTATGTGGTGTTCGGCCGGGCCGACGCGAAGGGGGAGATGATCAACCCGGAAGTCGCCGGCCTCCACCCGGCTTCCGAGAGTGCCGTTCCATACGTGCTCGGACATTTCGTGCCGGTGCCCGCCGAAACCGGCTGGAGCGATGGCGACCTGGAGGAAGAATACCGGTCGGCGAGCTGGCGCGTGATGCTGACCGAAGCCGAATACAAGCGGGTCGTGGCGGAGATCCGCAGGCTACAGAAGGCGACGAAGGCCTGGTCCGCGACCGCCTACAACTGCAACGCCTTCGTGGCGTCGATCGCGAGCTACATGGGGCTGAAAACACCGGGCATATGGCTGCGGCCGCAGCAGTTCGTCACCAAGCTTCGCGAGATGAACGGTGGCTGATGGTGACGCACCCGACAGCTTCCGAGAGGCTCGGCGCGGCGGCAATTCACCCGACCCCGGCAACCAAGCTGGTTAAACGGTTTGTCTGACACGGTCGCCCATGCAGGCGAGATCATCTGGGTCATCGGTGTCGTCGCCTGGTATGTGATCCGCTATCCGTTCGAGCGGCGTGCCAAGCGCGTGCGCGTCGTCGCCAGCCGGCGCACGACGTCGGAGATCGTCGGGCTTGCCGCCGCCGTCATCGGAATGGCCGTCATCCCGGCGATCTACGTGGCGACGGGATTTCCCGAGGCCGCCGACTATCCCGCGCAAGTGTGGGCCGTGGTGGTGGGCGCGCTCGTCTATGCCTCGGCACTGTGGCTCTTCCGCCGTTCCCACAAGGAACTCGGCCGCAACTGGTCCATCACCCTGGAAATCCGCGAGAAGCACAAGCTGATCCGCACGGGGCCCTATGCGCTGGTGCGCCATCCCATGTACACGTCGTTCCTGCTGATGGCGGTCGGGCAGGCCTTCCTCATCGCCAACTGGGCGGTCGCCGCGGCGGGGCTGCTCGGTTTTGCGGTGCTCGCCATCCTGCGTATCGGCAAGGAAGAGCGCATGATGCGCGACACTTTCGGGGACGAGTACGTCGCCTACATACGGCAGACGAAGCGGATCGTTCCGTTTATCTTCTAGGCCATGAGGACGGATCGGATGTTCGGCAGGGGCGTGTTCCTGCACGCAACCCGAATCCGCCGCGGCTCGAACGTGGGGATGGTGTGATGCGTGGACGGGCGATCAGACTTTCCGCGGCTCGCCGACTGGTCTGCGACCTGATGTGGTTCTCGATCTCGGTGCCGCGGGTGACCGTGCAGCGGCGCATGAACATCGCTCCGCTTGTCGAGGCGCGCAGGTCGCTGCAGGCGCGGCCGTCGTGGACGACGATCTTCCTGAAGGGCTACGGGCTGCTGTCGCGGGAGACGCCGGACCTGCGGCGCGCCTATGTGAAGCTGCCCTGGCCGCAGCTCTACGAATACCCAGCCAGCGTGGCCTCCGTTGCGCACGAACGCGACCATGAAGGCGAGAAGGCGGTTCTGCTCAGCCGGATCAAGGCGCCGGAGGGCCGGTCGATCGCGGAGATAGAGGCCGCGCTGCAGTCGGCCAGAACCCTCCCGGTCAGGGAGATCAGGGAATTCCGCCGGGCCCTCTCGATGGCCCGGCTTCCATCCGTGCTGAGACGTCCAGCCATGTGGCTCGGGCTGAACATCGGGCGGCAACGGGCGAATTATTTCGGCACATTCCAGCTCTCCGTCTATTCGGGGCTGGGGGCTGAATCGCTGAACCCGCTGACGCCGCTGACCAGCCTGTTGAACTACGGGCCGATCGCGGAGGACGGGACGGTGGACGTTCGCATCCACTACGACCACCGGGTCATGGACGGGGCTAATGTCGCGCGGGCGCTGAAGCGGTTCGAGGCGCTCCTCAACAGCGAGGTGGCGGACGAGGTGAGACGCTTCGAGCCGGTGACCGCGCACGGCAAGGCACAGGCAAGGAACGGTGGTCGCACGTGAGTACCGGAACTCCCTCCACGGCGCCCGCCCGCCGAGACGCGAAGGGGCATGAGGGCCTGAGGCCGGCCGTTGTCGTCACCGGGGCCTCGGCCGGCATCGGCCGGGCGATCGCGGTATGCGCTGCACGGGAGGGCAATGTCCTGGTGCTGGTTGCCCGTTCGGCCGACGGCCTGAGTTCGACCGCGGACGAGGTGCGACGGGCCGGCGGCGAGGCCCTGGTGTTCGATCTGGACCTGTCCGACAGGGATGCGCCCGAGCGCCTGTCCAGCTTCCTCGCCGAGAACGGGCTCATGTGCGACGTTCTCGTCAACAATGCCGGCTATGGGCTGCGCGGCGAGGTGGCGGCGCTGTCGGAGCAGGAGCAGATCGGCATCGTCGACGTCAACGTGCGGGCGCTCGTTGCGCTCACCCTGCATTTCCTGCCGGGAATGGTGGCCCGCCGGCGCGGCGGCGTGATCAATCTCGGTTCCGTGGCGGGCTTCCTGCCGGGACCGCACATGGCGATGTACTACGCGAGCAAAGCCTTCGTGCGGTCGTTCTCGGAGGCGCTCCACGCGGAAGTGAGCGGCAAAGGCGTGACCGTGACGCTGGTGGCTCCGGGTCCGGTTCGCACCAAGTTCCTCGAAAAGGCGGGCGCCCGGCGCGCGCCGCTGTTTCGCTTCCTGCCGAAGGCCGACGCGAATTTCGTGGCCGAATGCGCATGGCGGGCCTTCAGGCGCGGGCAACGCCGGGTCGTTCCGGGCCTTTCGGCCAAGTCCACCGTGTTCTTCGCAAGCGTCATGCCGACATGGCTGATGCTGCGCGTGGTCGGGCTGCTGCAGGGCAAGAGGTAGTCCCTTCGCCTGGTGGTCCGGGCATCGAAGCGCCACATCAGCGGCTGGGCCTGGGCGACAGGCGACCTATCGCGAGCGCTCTGCGTTTCCTGGAGGCGCGCGTGGTCACCATCGAGACTTCTGACGCGTGACGGCGCAGGACCCACTGACGAGTTACTGCGTGGGTTGTCGGGTGGGACCGAAGTGTCGATAGGTATCAGGCAGCGTCGATGAGACGGCGCAGGGCGTCGATGGCGAGCTGACGCTCGCCGTCGGTCAAGATGTCGAGATCGAACAGCTTCAGGCTCCGCAGGCCGTCAAGGGCGAGGAACAGCACGAGCGCCGCCCCCGCATCCGGTGCCGACGTCAGCATCCGGTCGAGTGCGCGACGCTTGAAGTCCCGAACCGGCCGCAAGAGGTCGGGCTGTTGCACCATGGCGGCCAGCGCGCCGGTCGATGGCATCTGCCGGCAGTCCTCGAGAGAGGCATCGAGATAGGCGCGCAACTGACCCGAAGGGCCACTGGCGGCCTTGGACCGCTCGGCCACTTCCGCCTCGAAGCGCTCCACATGCCGGTCGACCAGCGCGGTGAGGAGAGCCTGCTTGCTCGGGAAATGGTAGAGCAGCCCTCCCTTCGAAACGCCGGCACTTGCAGCGACCGCGTCGAGCGCGACATTGGCGGCGCCGGATTCCCGCGCTATTCTGTCTGCGGAATCGAGAATTCGCTCACGCATTCCGCCCTTGTGACCGGTGGACTGTGTGTTGGATGTCGTGTCCATCGGACCCTCCTGTCGCACAGAGGCGATTGACAATACCGTCCAGACGGTACAGTAAAGTTGGGCGCGAAAGCAAGGCTTACCTCCATAGCTCGCGCTGCGACATCGGGCGTCGCCTCGGGATCAGAACAGAATTTCCATGATCAAGCGCTTCCTCATCGCCATCGTCCTGCTTGCGCTCGTCTGTGGCGGCATCGTCTACTTCAATATGTTCCGCGACCAGGCGATCCGGGACTTCTTCGCCAACATGCCGCGGCCACCCGTGACCGTGTCGACCCAGACGGTGGAGCCGATCACCTGGACGCCTGGCATCGAAGCCATCGGCACCGTGTCGGCCATCCGCGGCGTAGACCTGACGGTCGAGACCGCCGGCGTCGTCAAGGAGATCCAGTTCTCCGCCAACCAGAAGGTGGTTGACGGCGACATTCTCGTGCAGCTCGACGACGAGGTCGAGAGAGCCGACCTCGAGGCCCAGAAGGCAACTGCCAACCTCGCACGGACGGCGCTCAACCGCGCGTTGGAACTACAGAAGAAGGGCGTCGGCTCCGACGTGAACGTGGAGACCACGACTGCTGCCGCGAATACGGCCGAGGCAAACGTGGCGCGGCTTAGGGCGGTGCTCGACCAGAAGCAGCTCAAGGCGCCGTTCAGTGGCACGGCCGGCATCCCGAAGATCGAGGTCGGCCAATACGTGACGCCGGGAATGGTCGTGGCGACCCTGCAGGACCTCGACACCATGCGCGTCGACTTCTCGGTTCCCGAACAGCAGCTCTCCCTGCTGAAGATCGGCCAGCCGATTGTTCTCGGCGTGGACCAGAAGACCTGGCCGTTCGAGGGCAAGATCATCGGCATCGACCCGAAGGTCGACACCTCGACCCGCCTCGTGGCGGTCCGCGCGGAGGTGACCAATCCGGAGGGAAAGCTCAGCCCCGGCCAGTTCGTGCAGGTGCGCGTGCTGCTGCCGGAGGAAAAGGACATCCTCGCGGTCGTGCAGACCGCCCTGGTGACCAGCCTCTACGGCGACTACGTCTACGTCGTGCGCGACGCCGACGCCACCGAGAGCCAGCCCGCGCCGGCTCCCGCGAGCGAACAGCAGACCAGCGAGGCTACGTCGGGCGCCGCGATCGCCGCCCCGGCCGCACCGGCAGGCCCGAAACTCGAGGCCCGGCAGATCTTCGTCAAGCCCGGCCGCCGCAACGAGGGCATGGTCGAGATCCTTTCCGGTCTCAAGCCGGGTGACATCGTGGTGACGGCCGGCCAGAACCGCCTCACGAACGGTGCGCCTGTGGCCATCGACAACACCATCACTCCCGACAAGCAAGCGCCCGCGCAATGAGCGTCTCAGACCTGTTCATCCGCCGGCCGGTCCTTTCGACCGTCCTGGCCTTCATGATCCTGCTGCTCGGCTTCCAGGGTCTGTTCAATCTGTCCGTGCGCGAATACCCCGAGGTGCAGGAGACGGTGATCACCGTCACCACCACCTATCCGGGCGCGCCGCCGGATCTCATCCAGGGCTTCATCACCGCGCCGATCGCCCGCGCCGTCTCGACCACCGAGAATATCGACTACGTCAAGTCGCAGAGCAGCCCGTCTGCCAGCGTGGTGACGGTGCAGATGAAGCTCGGCTCGGACCCCGACGTCGCGCTGACGGAAGTTCTGTCCAAGGTCCAGCAGGTGACCGGCCAGCTTCCGCCGGACGCCGACCCCCCGACCATCGTGAAGGGTACGGGCCAGCAGTTCGCCATCATGTACCTGGCGATGCAGAACCCGAACATGACGCCGGAGCAGCTCACCGAGTACATCGAGCGTGTCATCCGCCCCCGCATGTCCACCATCGAGGGCGTGGCCGAGGTGCAGGTGCTCGGCGCGCAGAACTATGCCATGCGCGTGTGGATCGACCCGGTCCGGCTGGCCTCGCGCAGCCTGACCGCCGCGGAGGTCCTCTCGGCGATCAAGCAGTCGAACTTCCTTTCTGCACCGGGCAAGACCAAGAACGAGTACGTCGCCTACTCGATCATGCTGCAGTCGACGCTGCAGACGCCGGAGGCCTTCGGAGCGCTGCCGCTGAAGTCCGACGCCAACGGCATCGTGCGCCTGCGCGACGTCGCCGACGTCGAACTGGCGGCGGAAAGCACCGACACGATCGTCAACTTCAACGGCCAGCCAGGAACGTTCATCGGCATCTACCCGACGCCGGCAGCCAATCCGCTCGATACGGCGGACGCCGTGGTCAAGGAACTGCCGGCCATCCAGAACAGCCTGCCGGAAGGCATGACCATCACCCTGGTCTATGACGCCACCGACACGATCAGCGCCTCGATCGAGGAGGTGTTCAAGACGATCGGCGAAGCGGTAGTCATCGTCGTGGTGGTGATCCTGCTCTTCCTCGGCTCGTTCCGCTCCGTGCTGATGCCGGTCGTGACGATCCCGCTGTCGCTGATCGGCGTCTGCTTCATCCTGTTTGCGGTCGGCTATTCGATCAACCTCCTGTCGCTTCTCGCGATGGTGCTGGCGATCGGCCTCGTGGTCGACGACGCGATCGTGGTGCTGGAGAACATCCACCGGCATATCGAGGAAGGTCTGAGCCCCATGCAGGCGGCGTTCGTCGGCATGAAGGAGATCTCCACCGCGGTCGTGGCGATGACCATCACGCTCGCGGCCGTGTTCGCCCCGCTGATGTTCACGGGCGGCCTGACCGGCTCGCTGTTCCGCGAATTCGCGCTGACGCTCGCCGGCGCGGTCGTGATCTCGGGCCTGGTGGCGCTGACCATCACGCCGGCCATGTCGGCGCGCATCCTCAAGAGCGGCCATCACTCCCGCTTCCAGAAGATCGTGGACAGCACGTTCGACAAGCTGTCGAACGTCTACGAGCGGCTGGTGACGGGATCGCTGAAGTACCGGCCGGTCACGCTCCTCGTGGTCATCTCGCTGGTCTCGGTGACAGGCTACATGTTCACCAAGACCTCCACGGAGCTTGCTCCCGAGGAGGACGCGGGCGCCCTGTTCGCGCTGGTCACGGCTCCGCGCTACGCGACAAGCCAGTACACGAAGACCTATGCCGAGCAGATCTTCAACCTGACCAACGACATTCCGGAGCTGCGCGCCAACTTCTCCATCGTCGGCATCAACAACAGCACCAACTCGGGCTTCTCGGTCTGGGCGTTCAAGGACTGGGCGGAGCGGGAGCGCAAGCAGAACGAGCTGAAGGCGGATATACAGGGACGGCTTTCGAAGGTGGCCGGCGTGGAAGCGCTGGTGTTCTCGCCGCCCTCGCTGCCGGGCGCCGGCGGCGGCCTGCCGATCTCCGTCGTCATCCAGTCGACCGGCGATCCGACTCAGGTCTATGAGGTGGCGGAGAAGATCAAGAACGAGGCGCAGGCCTCGGGCCGGTTCATCGTGGTGCAGAACTCGCTGGCCTTCGACGCGCCGCAGGTAACGGTCACCATCGACCGCGACCGCGCGGCCGCGCTCGGCCTGCCGATCAGCGAGATCGGCAGCACGCTCACGCTGATGCTCGGCGGCGCGTCGATCGCCCAGTTCGACCGCGATTCCAACAGCTACGACATCATCATGCAGGTGCCGCAGCCCTACCGGATCAATCCCGAGGAACTCGGCAAGTACTATGTCCGCAGCGTGAGTGGCGAGATGGTCCCGCTGTCGGCCGTGGTGCAGATCGACACGAATGCCTCGCCGGCCTCGATCGAGCAGTTCAACCAACTCAACTCGGCGACGATCTCCGCGCTGCCCTTGCCTTCGGTGACGACGGGCGACGGCCTCAAGACCATCGTCGACATCGCCGAGGCACAGCTGCCGGAAGGCTTCTTCATCGACTATTCGGGGCAGTCGCGCCTCGAGAACGAGCAGGGCAATACGATCCTGATCGCCTTCGCCCTCGCGGTGGTGGTGATCTACCTGGTGCTGGCTGCGCAGTTCGAGAGCTTCCGCGATCCGTTTATCGTCATGATGTCCGTGCCGCTGTCGATCTTCGGCGCCGTCCTGCCGCTCAACCTCGGGCTGGGAACGCTGAACATCTATACGCAGGTGGGCCTGATCACGCTTGTGGGCCTGATCACCAAGCACGGTATCCTGCTGGTCGAGTTCGCAAACCAGCAGCGCGAGGAGCACGGCCTCGACCGCAAGCAGGCCATCATCGCCTCGGCCAAGGTGCGACTGCGGCCGATCCTGATGACCACCGCGGCGATGGCGCTCGGCGTCGTGCCGCTGATCATCGCGCAGGGCGCGGGTGCCGCCGCCCGCTACTCGATGGGCCTGGTGATCTTCTGCGGCATCCTGATCGGCACGATGTTCACGCTCTTCGTGGTGCCGATGTTCTACACCTACATCTCGCGCAAGGAGCTTGCGCCGAAGGTGGAGGGCCCGAACCCGGTCGTCGCGAAGACGGCGCACTAGAGCGACGTGCAGTCATTGCGAGGGCGGGAGCGCTTCGGCGCTTCCGCCCTCGCCTGTTTTTCTGCTATCGGCAGGCACCGAACGAGGACCTGCCGATGATCCGCCCGCCCCAGAATCCGATTATCGCCGCACTGCCGGTCACGGTGCCTTTCGTCGGGCCGGAAGCGCAGGAGCGCACCAGCGGCAAGCCCTTCCGCGCGCGCATCGGCGCAAACGAAAGCAGCTTCGGTCCGGCACCGTCGGTGATCACCCTGATGCGCGAGACCGCACCGGACCAGTGGATGTATTGCGACCCGGACAACCACGACCTCAAGGCGGCGCTGGCGGTCTTCCTCAAGGTCGGCTTCGAGAACGTCGTGGTCGGCGAGGGCATCGACGGCCTGCTCGGCCTAGCGGTGCGCATGTTCGTGGCGCCGGGCGACGCGGTGGTAACGTCGCTGGGCGCCTACCCGACCTTCAACTTCCACGTGGCGGCCTCCGGCGGCCGGCTGGTCAAGGTACCCTTCCGCAACGATCGCGAAGACCTCGACGGGCTGCTCGAGGCGGCGCGGCGCGAGGATGCGCGCATCGTCTACCTGTCCAACCCCGACAATCCGATGGGGACCTGGTGGGAGGCCGACGAGGTCCAGCGCTTCATAGAGGCGATGCCGGAAACGACGATGTTCCTGCTCGACGAGGCCTATGGCGAGACGGCGCCGGCCTCGGCCCTGCCGCCGATCGAGGCGGAGCGGACGAACGTGATCCGGCTTCGCACCTTCTCGAAGGCCTACGGGCTGGCGGGGCTGCGTTGCGGCTACGCAATCGGCGACGCGCAGACGATCGCCGACATGGAGAAGGTCCGCAACCACTACGGCACCAGCCGCATGGCGCAGCAGGCCGGCGCAGCGGCGCTCGCCGACCAGGCATGGCTGGCGCATGTAGTCGAGCGCGTGGACGCGGGGCGCAAGCGCCTCGCCGGCATCGCCCGAGACAACGGGCTGGTCCCCATCGAATCAGGCACGAACTTCGTGACGATGGATTGCGGAGCCGACGCCGAGTTCGCGCTGAAGGTGATGCAGAACCTGCTCGCCAACGGCGTGTTCATTCGCAAGCCAATGGTACCCGTGCTCGACCGCTGCATCCGGGTGAGCGTCGGGCTGGACCACGAGCTCGACATCTTCGCCGAGGAACTGCCGCGCGCGCTGGCCAAGGCGCGCGGCTGACGGGCAGCCTCAGGCGGCCGACTTGCCGTCGTCGGGGCCGACGAAACCCCATTCGACGCCGAATGGGTCGCGCATAACACCGAACAGGTCGCCCCAGAACTCGACCTTGATAGGGGAAACGACTTCCAGGCCGGCGGCGGCCGCTCGGTCCCACCATTCGCGCACGTTGTTGGCCGCGATCATGGCCGTGACCCCCTGGATCGGCTTGAACGGCATGCCGTGCTCGGGGAAGGCATCCGAGAACATCAACGAGCCGCCATTCACCTCGAGGTGGCAGTGCATCAGCCTGCCGTCCTCGGTAGCGCGGCGGTCGATCTCCCTCGCCGCGAACGCCTTCTTGTAGAGGTCCGCCGCCGCGCGGGCATCCGGCAGATGCAGGTAGGGAATGACGCCGGCGAGCTTGTTGTCGGGATTGTCCCACATGCGAGGGCTCCTGGAACGGTTGCGATACCTATCGAGGACGTTCAGGCTCGCTCCGTTCCGACATCGCCCTGTTCACGACGCTGGTCCTCCTCGCCCGCCTGCGACGCATCCTGGGGCATCAAGGCATCGCCGCGGCCGTCTCCGTGCCCGGCCAGATGGGCCTCGGCCTGCCGCTTCAGCCGGTCGAGATGCGCGCGGATGTGGGCCGCCTCGGGCGCCGAGCCGGAAAGCGCAATGGCACGATCGAAGGCGATCCTGGCCTCCTCTGCGCGGCCGAGCTCGAGCAGATAGCGTCCCTTGACCCCGAAATAGTAGAAATAGCCGGACAGCTTCTCCTCCAGCGGCTCGATCAGGTCGAGCGCGGCCTGAGGGCCCGCGACCTTCTCGACCGCGACCGAACGGTTGAGCGTGACCACCGGCGACGGCTGCATCTGTTCGAGCCGGGCATAGAGCAGCGCGATCTGCGCCCAGTCGGTGTCTTCCGGCCGCGCTGCTCGCGAATGAAGGGCGGCGATGGCCGCCTGCACCTGATATGGTCCGGGGCGGCGATGCCGCATGGCCTTGTCGATCAGGGCGAGCCCCTCGTCGATCGCCTTGCGGTTCCACTGGGTCCGGTCCTGATCCTCCAGCAGCACCGCCTCGCCATTGGCGTCGAAGCGGGCGGCGCAGCGCGCGTCCTGGAGCAGCATCAGGGCAAGCAAGCCCATGATCTCAGGCTCGGCCGGAAACAGGCGCAGCAGCAGCCGGCCGAGACGGATCGCCTCCGCGCAGAGCGGCTGGCGCGCCTCGGCCTCCGCGGGCGTGGCGGAATAGCCCTCGTTGAAGACGAGGTAGATCATCGCCGCCACTGCCGCGAGTCGCTCGCTGCGCTCCACGGCGCCAGGCGCCTCGAAGGGGACGCCGGCGCCGCCGATGCGCGCCTTGGCGCGGGTGATGCGCTGTTCCATCGCCGCCTCGGAAACCAGGAAGGCGCGGGCGATCTGCTTCACCGATAGTCCCGACACGATGCGCAGCGCGACCGCGATCTGCTGGGCCGGCGGAAGGTCCGGGTGACAGCAGATGAAGAGAAGGCGCAGGATGTCGTCACGATAGTCGGCGCCGTCGATGCGCTCGACGGCGCGCTCCTCGGCGTCATCCAGGTCGGAAAGCCGGTCCTCGTCGGGCAGTTCGGTGTGGCGCTTCTGACGGCGGACGGTGTCGACGCCGGCATTTCGGCCGACAAAGATGAGCCAGGAGGCGGGATTGCGCGGCGGCCCGTTCTTCGGCCAGGTGCGCAGGGCGCGCAGGCAGGCCTCCTGGAACGCCTCCTCGGCGGTGTCGAGATCGCGGAAGTAGCGCAGCAGCGCGCTCACGGCCTGCGGCCGGGCCGCAGCGAGCGCCGCCTCCATCCACGACCGGTCGATCATTCGCGCAGCCTCGACGGGAAGTAGTCGGAAACCGGACGGATCTCGTAGGAGCCGACGCCGGGATTCGCCTTGGCGAGGTCGCGGGCGAAGTCCAGCGCCTCTTCGAGCGAGTCGCAGTCGAGCACGTAGAAGCCGAGGAACTGCTCCTTCGTCTCGGCGAAGGGCCCATCGAGCACGATCGGCTCGTCCTTGGTCTTGCGCAGCGTGGTTGCGGCGGTCGTCGGCAGCAGCCGCGCGACCGGCCCGAGCTTGCCGCGCGCGGCGATCGGCTCCATGACACGGCCGAGCTGCCCCATGACCGCTTCGTCCTCGGCCCTTGACCAGGCCGAGGTGACGGTTTCGTCGTTGTAGCACAGCACCGCGTAGAGCATTTGCACGTCCTCCTCCCAACGACGCGGGAGCGCGTCGCCATCCGACAGGCCATGCAAAATAGTCTGCCCGGCGCGCGGCGCCAGTGCAGGCCCGGCGGATCAGTAGGTGGCGCGGCCGCCGGAAAGATCGAAGACGGCGCCTGTGGTGAAGCTGTTCTCCTTGGAGACCAGCCAGGCGACCATGCTGGCCGCCTCGTCGACCTCCAGGAAGCGGTTGCGCGGAATCTTCGAGAGCATGTAGTCGATGTGCTGCTGGGTGATCTGGTCGAAGATCGGCGTACGCGCGGCGGCCGGCGTGATGCAGTTCACCGCGATGTCGAATCCAGCGAGTTCCTTGCCGAGAGACTTGGTCAGCGCAATGACGCCTGCCTTGGATGCCGAATAGGCGGAAGCCGTCGGATTGCCCTCCTTGCCGGCGATCGAGGCAATGTTGACGATGCGACCGTAGCTGCGCGCCTTCATGCCCGGCACCACGACGCGGTTCACGTGGAAGGTGCCATTGAGATTGATGTCGATGACGCGACGCCAGTCTTCGAGCGGATAGTCCTCCAGCAAGTGGTTCGGGCCCGCGATCCCAGCCGAATTGACCAGAATGGAGACCGGTCCGATCGCGGCCTCCGTCTCTTTCAGCGCAGCTTCGACCGCGTGGGCGTCGACGATGTCCACGCGTACCGAGGACGCGGCCGGGCCGATCGCCGCCACAGCCTCCGCGAGGCGCTCCGCGTTCATGTCCCAAAGGCTGACCTTGGCCCCGGATTCCGCAATCCGCTTCGCCATCGCGAAGCCCAATCCCTGCGCCCCTCCCGTGACGATGGCCGCCTGGCCCTCGAGGTCGATCCTGTTCATGCCTGCTCCCTAGTCTCCCAATTGGCGAGCCGTTCCATAGCACCGATCGCCGATCCCGCCATTGGGCCAGAGCGTGACAGCGAGCTTCCCCGACGTCTGCACGCTTTCCCAAAGTCGTGGATGACAAACCGCGCGGGACGGGGAACGATGGCCAACGGCCAGAGGAGGGTGCGTTGTACGAAAAAGGTCTCAACTTCGGCCTCGATTCGGAGATCGAGGCCCTGCGCGAGATGGTGCGGCGCTTCGCGCACGACCGGATCGCGCCGCTCGCCGCGGAGATCGACCGCAGCAACGAATTCCCCATGCATCTGTGGCGCGAACTCGGCGAGCTCGGCCTGTTGGGCATCACCGCGGACCCGGATCATGGCGGCTCAGGGATGAGCTACCTGGCGCATGTGGTGGCCATGGAGGAAATCTCGCGCGCCTCGGCATCTGTCGGCCTTTCCTACGGCGCGCATTCCAACCTCTGCATCAACCAGATCAACCGGTGGGGAACGCCGGCGCAGAAGGCGAAGTACCTGCCCTCCCTGTGTTCCGGCGAGACGGTCGGGTCTCTCGCCATGTCGGAAACGGGTGCAGGATCGGACGTGGTGTCGATGAAGCTCAGGGCCGAGAAGCGCAACGACCGCTACGTCCTCAATGGCTCGAAGATGTGGATCACCAACGGGCCGGATGCCGGAACGCTTCTGGTCTACGCCAAGACCGAGCCCACCATGGGCTCGCGCGGCATCACCGCCTTCATCATCGAGCGCGGCATGAAGGGTTTCTCGGTGGCGCAGAAACTCGACAAGCTCGGAATGCGCGGTTCAAACACCGGGGAGCTGGTGTTCGAGGACGTGGACGTGCCCTTCGAGAACGTCGTGCATGTCGAGAACAAGGGCGTCGAGGTGCTGATGTCCGGCCTCGACTACGAGCGCGTGGTGCTGGCCGGCGGGCCGCTCGGCATCATGGCCGCCTGCCTCGACGTGGCGGCGCCCTACGTGCGCGAGCGCCGCCAGTTCGGGCGAGCGATCGGGGAATTCCAGCTGGTGCAGGGCAAGCTCGCGGACATGTACGTCACCGCGAACGCGGCGCGCGCGTACGTCTATGCCGTGGCCGCGTCCTGCGACCGGGGCGAGACGACGCGCAAGGACGCGGCGGGCTGCATCCTGTTCGCGGCGGAGTGTGCGACGCGCATGGCGCTCGACTGCATCCAGCTTCTCGGCGGCAACGGCTACATGAACGAGTTCCCCGCCGGGCGGCTGCTGCGCGACGCCAAGCTCTACGAGATCGGCGCGGGCACGAGCGAGATCAGGCGGTGGCTGATCGGACGCGAGATGATGGCGGAAGGGTAGCGCGCCGAGAGCGCGCCACATCGTGAGGTGAAACGCTGCGCCGGAACTCTGGAAAGGAATTCTGTCGCTGGGCGACTGCGCCTGCATCGCAACGACGATCCGGCGCCACCGCGGTCACAGCCGACCGCGTCTGGGCCACGCTTGACCTTCCCTGTCCTGTCGAGCTGATCCGCTGAAGCGTGGCTCCTGTTGCGGCAAAGGGCTCTTTCAACTGACCCCTGTCGTGCCGCAGACCTTAGAGGCGACTTGCTCTGGTTTCCTCGACCGGAAGCAAGTCCGACGACCCCGCTCAGTGCGTCGTCATCCACTCGCGGGCCGCACGCAGCGCCTGGGCGATCTGCAGCTTGGTCATGCTGGCGGAAAGCTCGGAGCGGAGCTCCGCGGCGCGCAGCGAGCCCTTGATGGCGGCAATGTTGAACCACTTGTGGGCCTGGACGACATCGACTTCACAGTCGCGGCCGGTCGCATACATCATTCCCATCTCGAGCAGGATGTCGGCCTGGGCCGAGCTGCCCGCGGTGCCGAAGTCGGGAGAAGCAATCTCGAAACGTGCCATCTGACGATCCCCTGTCTGTCCCTGAGAGCCTTCCGCTTTTTGGCTGCGGAGGTGCCCTTTCGATGCTTCTGAGGATGTCGCCGACGCTTGAAATCGCCGTTAAACGGCGTCCTTAACAGCGAACAAATGAAACAAAAACAAGGAGTAAACTTCGGATTCCGTTAAGCAGTGAAAGGGTTGCGTCGCTTGGATTTCGTCTAAAATTTTCGAAGAATTTACCCTCGCGGCGGCAACGGATTCTTCACCACGAAAGCGGTTGCAGGATGGGGTTGCCGAACCTCCGCGCAGGCGCCGACGAACGTTTCCTCTCGCAACCGGCATCACCGTCGCGCGTTCATTCCGGACGAAGACGTGCTCGCTTCACCGGGCGACTGCGTTTCATCGCGGCGCAATGTATCGCGGCGCAATGTACGGTTTCACACCTGAAGCGGATGCGATAAGGACGCAGCATAGCCAGTTTTGCGCCAGCCAGGGGTAGCAATGAGCGAGATCGAACGCGAGAGCATGGAGTTCGACGTCGTGATCGTCGGCGCGGGTCCTGCGGGCCTCGCGGCAGCGATCCGGCTCAAACAGATCAATCCAGATCTCTCGGTCGTCGTTCTGGAGAAAGGCGGCGAGGTCGGCGCGCACATCCTTTCGGGCGCGGTGGTGGATCCGATCGGTATCGACCGCCTGTTGCCGGGCTGGCGCGATGAAGGCGACCATCCGTTCAAGACGCCGGTCACCGACGACCAGTTCCTGTTCCTCGGCCCTGCCGGATCGGTGCGACTTCCGAACTTCATGATGCCGCCGCTGATGAACAATCACGGCAACTTCATCGTATCGCTCGGGAATGTCTGCCGGTGGCTCGCCACCAAGGCGGAGGCCCTCGGCGTCGAGATCTATCCAGGCTTCGCCGCGGCCCAGCTCACCTATGACGACAAGGGCGCCGTGACCGGCGTGATCACCGGCGACATGGGCGTCGAGCGCGACGGCACGCCGGGCCCCGCCTTCACGCCCGGCATGGCGCTTCTCGGCAAGTATGTGCTTGTCGCGGAGGGCGCGCGCGGATCGCTCGCCAAGACCCTGATCTCCAAGTACGGCCTGTCGGAAGGTCGCGAGCCGCAGAAGTTCGGCATCGGCCTCAAGGAACTCTGGCAGGTAAAGCCTGAAAACCACAAGCCTGGCCTGGTGCAGCACTCGTTCGGCTGGCCGCTGGACATGAAGACGGGGGGCGGCTCTTTCCTCTATCACCTCGAGGACAACCTGGTCGCCGTCGGCTTCGTGGTGCACCTCAACTACAAAAACCCGTGGCTCTCCCCGTTCGAGGAGTTCCAGCGCTTCAAGACGCACCCGGCAATCCGTGGCACGTTCGAAGGTGGAAAGCGCCTCTCCTATGGCGCGCGCGCCATCACCGAGGGCGGCTGGCAGTCGGTGCCGAAGCTCTCCTTCCCGGGTGGACTGCTGCTCGGCTGCTCGGCGGGCTTCGTCAATGTGCCGCGCATCAAGGGCTCTCACAATGCCGTGCTCTCGGGCATGCTGGCGGCCGAGCAGGTGGCGGCTGCCATCGCCGACGGTCGCGCCAACGACGAGGTAACGAGCTACGAGGCGGCCTGGCGGGGAAGCGACATCGGCCGCGACCTGAAGAAGGTGCGCAACGTCAAGCCGCTGTGGTCGCGCTTCGGCACGGCGCTGGGCATCGGCCTCGGCGGGCTGGACATGTGGCTGAACACGCTGTTCGGCTTCTCGCCCTTCGGCACGCTGAAGCACGGCAAGACGGACGCGGCCTCGCTCGAGCCGGCTGCGAAGTTCCCGAAGATCGAATATCCGAAGCCGGACGGGGTGCTTACCTTCGACCGGCTCTCCTCGGTGTTCCTGTCGAGCACCAACCACGAGGAGAACCAGCCGGTGCACCTGCAGGTCAAGGACATGGATCTGCAGCTGCGGTCGGAGCACGACGTCTATGCCGGCCCCTCGACCCGCTACTGCCCCGCCGGCGTGTACGAATGGGTGGATGCGGACGGCAATGCCGCTGCCGATCCGAACGCGAAGAACGTGCGCTTCGTAATCAACGCGCAGAACTGCGTTCACTGCAAGACCTGCGACATCAAGGACCCCAACCAGAACATCAACTGGGTGCCGCCGCAGGGGGGCGAAGGGCCTGTCTATACGAACATGTGACGTGGGCTGCTCTCGGCGTGCTCTCGGAAATCTGAGCATGCCCAAGGGCTGCACCGGCGGCGACTCTGTTTACCCTCGCGTCATCTGAGGCTACGCATATTGTGGCTTGTTTCTGGAACGGGAGCCTGGGGGTGCGCCGTCTCGGTATCATTACCTTCGCAGGTGTGATGATCGGAGCCGGCGTCGCCCACGCCGGGGTGAAGGTCGTCGAGAAGGTCGACTACTACAACATCACCGGCGACAGCGGGGACGCGCTCATGGCCGCGATGGACCGGGAGGGGCCCCGTCACGGTTTCCTGGCCCGGGCAATTGCCCAGACGCGCTATTCGCTTGCGTGGGACCTCGAATGGAAGGGCGTCGACAACAGGTGCGTGCTTAAGCAGGCCGACGTCACCCTTTCCGTGCACTACCGCTTCCCGCGCGTCACCGGAAAAGTCCCGTCTGCGGTAAAGCGCAAGTGGGCCACGTTCATGAAGGGCGTCAACAAGCACGAGCGCATGCATGGACGGATCGCCCGCGAGATGGCGGACGCCGCCTACAAGGCGGCGATGAAGCTGACCGTGGAGGGGGACCCGAACTGCCGTCGGGCCAAGCAGGAGCTCTCCAAGGTCGTGCACGAGATCTACAACCGCTACGAAGAGCGCCAGCAGCAGTTCGACGCAGTGGAGCATCAGCCGGGAGGCACGGTGGATCGACTCGTGACCTCGCTGATGAAATCGCGCTAGAGCGCCACCACGTCGGTCTCATCCTCGCGCGCCGGGGTTTTCTCGCGGGGCGCAATCGAAAAATCGACGATCAGCGGGAGGTGGTCCGAGCCAAACGGGCCGGCGCGGGTGATGGCGTGGACGCGCACGTCGCCCTTGGCGAACACCTGGTCAATGGGAAGCCCAAGCCCGACCAGCGACATCGGCAGGCGGCGGTTGAGCCAGGTGGCGCCCGGAGACGGCATCAGCTCGAAGCCTCCCGCCTGCGCCACCTCCGCGACCGTCATGCTCCAGGGCGTCGCATTCATGTCGCCCGCAAGCAGCGCAGTCCTTCCTATGGCACCAAGGGCGGGCTTCAACTGGTCGAGCTGGCGGTCCTGCCCGAACGGCCAGGGCCAACCGAGATGAAGCGCCGCGATCTCGACCGTCCTGCCGCCGAAGTCGAACACGCCGTGGCCGAAGGCTCCGCGGCGGTCGCAGACCGTCTCGCCACCCTCGGCGAACGGTCTCCTGGAGAGGATCGCCACGGCCCGCGCTCCGCGAGCCGGCGTGCAGAACTTCGAATGGGGATAGGCAGCCAGCAGAACCTGAAGCTTTCCCCGCCAAAGTTCGGAAACCTCGTTCAGCGTGATGACGTCGGGCTTCGTGCGCCCCACGAGGGACAGGAAGGCCTCCGGCGTCCGGTTGTCGAAGCGCAGGTTCGCCTGAAGCAGGCGATAGACCGGCTGGTCGGGCTCGGCGGGAGCGAATGCGCCGAGCTTCATCCCGATCACCGGAACGTGCAGGGCGGGCGAGGTCGTCGCCGCGGCGAGCACCGCGCCAGCGGCCACGAGCGCGCCAACCTTCCAGTTCCAGAGCAGAAGCGGCAGCGCCGCGACGAAGGCCAGCACGGCGAGGTGAAAGCGGAAATGCGAGAGGGAATCGAAGACCGGGTGCAGCCGGCCCAGGAAGCCGGCGACCAAGGCCACCAGGGTCCCCGCGAGCATCAGCACATACAGAACCGACGCTATGCGCATGGCTGTACGTTCCCCTCGATGCCCGGTCCGCGCTCGTCGGGTCCGTGAAGCAGACTGTGCAGGTCGGCCAACCGGGCGGACCTCTACTGGAACGCCGTTTCCAGGAAGCTGCGCAGCTTGCGCGAGTGCAGCCGGTCGAGCGGCATCGCAGCCAGCTTCTCCATCGCCCGGATGCCGATACGCAGGTGCTGCGACACCTGCCGCTTGTAGAACTCGCTCGCCATGCCGGGCAATTTCAGCTCTCCGTGCAGTGGCTTGTCGGAGACGCACAGCAACGTGCCATAGGGCACCCGGAAGCGGAAGCCGTTGGCCGCGATGGTGGCCGACTCCATGTCGAGCGCGATGGCGCGCGCCTGCGAAAGACGCTGCACCGGCCCGCGCTGCTCGCGCAGTTCCCAGTTGCGGTTGTCGATGGTGGCGACGGTGCCGGTGCGCATGATGCGCTTGAGGTCGTAGCCCTCGAGCCCGGTGATCTCCGCGACCGCTTCCTGCAGGGCGACCTGGACCTCGGCCAGCGCGGGGATCGGCACCCAGAGCGGCAGGTCGTCGTCGAGGACGTGGTCTTCGCGCATGTAGGCGTGGGCCAGCACGTAGTCACCCAGGGCTTGTGAGTTGCGCAGTCCGGCGCAGTGGCCAAGCATCAGCCAGGCGTGGGGCCGCAGTACCGCCACATGGTCGGTGATGGTCTTGGCGTTGGAGGGCCCGACGCCGATGTTGATCATCGTGATGCCACCCTGCCCCGGCTTCTTGAGGTGATAGGCCGGCATCTGCGGGAGGCGCGGCGGGACCGAGCCGCTGGTCGGGCCGGAGGAGCCGGCCGGCGTGATGAGGTTTCCGGGCTCCACGAAATGGGTGAAGCCCTCGCCGCCCTTGGCCATCAACTCGCGCGCGTAGACGCAGAATTCGTCGATGTAGAACTGATAGTTGGTGAACAGGACGAAGTTCTGGAAATGCGCCGGCGACGTCGCGGTGTAATGCGGCAGCCGATGCAGCGAATAGTCGATGCGCTGCGCGGTGAAGGGCGCGAGCGGCCGCGGCTGCCCCGGTACCGCCTCGAACGTGCCGTTGGCGATCAGGTCGTCGGTGCCGTCGAGGTCAGGCACGTCGAAGAGGTCACGGATCGGGCGGCCCAGGTTCTCGGCGACCGAGCCGTCGATGTAGACGCCCTCCTCGAAGGCGAAGTGCAGCGGGATCGGCGTATCGGATTCAGACACGACGATGGGCACGGCGTGGTTGCGGATCAAAAGGTCGAACTGCTCGATGAGATAGTCCTCGAACAGGTCCGGCCGCGTGATCGTCGTCGAATAGTGTCCCGGCGCGGGCATGTGGCCGTAGGCCTGTCGCGAATCCACCGTCGAATAGGACACCGTGGTGATGCCGACTTCCGGATAGTAGGCGCGATAGCGGGTCTGCAGGTTGCCGCCTCTAGACAGGGAGGCGAAGGCGTCGGTCAGGAACTTGGTATTGCGACGATAGAGCGCCTTGAGCGCGTCAACGGCCTGCCGTGCGCTCGTGAACGTCTGGCGGGTGAACGGCTCCGGAGAGGTGATCGACTGGGTCGGAAGAAGAGGAATACGCTTGTCCATGCCTCCTTATAGAGAGGCTCGGCCTCAGGCGGGAGGGGGAACGCGGCGATGGCCCCGTCCGTTCTTGATGTATGGACCGATCATCCCCGCTGGAGGCTGACGAGAAGGACCAGCCCGGCGCCCTTCTTCTGGAGGGCGGGCGCCTCGATGGTGCCGCTGTTGACGCTGCCCATCGCGGGCACCGCGAGGACCGGGACGGCAAGCACGGTGCAGACAAGCAGGGTCCGGACGGAGGAGGCAACGGCACGGGTGGAGGCGGAAAGGGCGGACATCGATGAAGTCTTTCGGTTCGTCTCGATGGTGGAGCGGTTCATGGCTCGCACTATCCCCTTTCGCCGCTGAACCCGTCCTGAGGTCCGCATTCATCCTAGGTTCAGTATTATTCAACGCCGATGCTGCCCCGGAGACGATTGTGTTTCCTTGACCGGGGCCTACGTTACGTCCCGGTTGCAATTGCGGAGACTCTCCAGAATGGCTGAACAGACCAGGCCGATCGAGCTGCACTACTGGCCCACGCCGAACGGGTGGAAGATCACCATCATGCTGGAGGAGCTGGGCGTCCCCTACACGGTGAAATACGTCAACATCGGCAAGGGAGAACAGTTCGAGCCTTCCTTCCTCAAGATCGCGCCCAACAACCGGATGCCGGCCATCGTCGACCCGGAAGGGCCCGGCGGAGAGCCGATCTCGATCTTCGAATCCGGGGCGATCCTGCAATATCTCGGCCGGAAGTTCGGCCGCTTCTACCCGTCGGACGAACGCGCCCGCGTCGAGGTTGACCAGTGGCTGTTCTGGCAGATGGGTGGCCTCGGCCCGATGGCCGGACAGGCACACCATTTCCGCCAGTATGCGCCGGAGAAGATCCCCTACGGCATCGACCGCTACACCAACGAGGTGAACCGCCTCTACGGCGTGATGAACAAGCGCCTCGCCGACCGCGAATTCCTCGCAGGCGACTACTCCATCGCCGACATGGCGTCCTATCCCTGGGTGCGGCCGCACCAGAACCAGGGGCAGGACCTGAACGACTTCCCGAACCTCAAGCGCTGGTTCGAGGCGATCGGTGCGCGGCCGGCCGTGGAGCGGGCCGTCGTGGTGGGCCAGGAGCACCGCCGCAATATCGCCGAGGACAAGGAAGCGCAGAAAGTCCTGTTCGGCCAGCGCGCCCGCGCCTGAGCCGTAGCACACCTTGCGCAGGAACTTCGGCGCCTCCCGGAGCGTTGGTTGGGACAAGGAGGCAAGACATGTCGATGCCGCCCCGTCCCTTCCCCGAACCAGATCCGGCGCCGGATCCATCACCGGCTCCGGTACCGCCGACCGGCCCGATCCCGGTGCCACCCGTGCGGTAAGAACAGTCGGGCAGGTTCGAGCGGGAAGGCCCCGCCCGGACACATCTCGCGAACTCAGATCACCTTGCCGGGATTCATGATGCCGGCGGGGTCGAATGCCGCCTTGATGCGCTTCATCAGGTCCAGTCCAACGGCAGGGGCCGTCGCGGCAAGCTCGTCGCGCTTGAGCCGGCCTATGCCATGTTCCGCCGAGATGGAGCCGTCCATCGACCTGACGATATCGTGCACGGTCTTGTTCATCGGCCGGTAGAGTTCGAGGAACGCCTCGTCCGAGCCGCCCTCCGGCCGCGAGATGTTGTAGTGCAGGTTGCCGTCGCCCATGTGGCCGAAGCAGACGATGCGGGCGCCGGGGCAGACGGAAGCCACGGCCGGTGCCGCCTTCGCGATGAAGGCCGGGACCGACGCGATCGGCACGGAGATGTCGTGCTTGATCGAGGCGCCCTCGAAACGCTGGGCGTCCGAGATGCTTTCGCGCAGCAGCCACAGCTCGCGCTGGCGGGCGATGCTACCGGCAAGGGTCGCGTCGCCGACGACGCCTTCCTCCATCGCGTCGGCGAGGAGTTCCTCCATCATCTCGCGCGCTTCCTCCTCGGAGCGGCCGGACGAGACTTCCAGCAGGGCGTACCACGGCCACTGTTCCGCCAGCGGACGGACGGTGCCCGGGATGTGCCTCAGCGCAAATTCCATCGGCAGCGCACCGATCAGTTCGAAGCCGGTAAGGCTTGCGCCCGCCCGGCGCTCCGCCCGCTCGAACAGTGCCAGCGCCGCCTCCGGCGAGGCCAGACCGGCCAGGGCAACCTCCTTGCCCCGGGGCTTGGGGAACAGCTTCATGACCGCGGCGGTGATGACGCCGAGCGTGCCTTCGGCGCCGACGAAGAGGTTCTTCAGGTCGTAGCCGGTGTTGTCCTTCTTCAGCTTGCGCAGGTCGTCCAGCACCTCGCCGGTCGGCAGCACAACCTCCACGCCGAGGCAGAGTTCGCGGGTGTTGCCATAGGCCAGGACCGCGATGCCGCCGGCATTGGTGGAGAGATTGCCGCCGAGCTGGCACGAGCCCTGGGAGGCGAGCGACAGCGGGAAGAACCGATCGACGCCGTCGGCTGCGTCGTGCAGCGCCTGCAGCACGACGCCGGCTTCTGCCGTGATGGTATTCGAGCTGACGTCGACCTCGCGGATACGGTTGAGCCGCGACAGCGACAGCACGATCTGGGTGCCGCTCATGTCGGGCGTGCCGCCACCGACGAGGCCGGTGTTGCCGCCCTGGGGCACGATTGGCGTGCCCGTCTCGGTGGCAAGCCGCATGATGCGGCTGACCTCCTCGACGCTGCCGGGCCGCAGAACCAGGGGCGTGCGGCCGGTCCAGAGGCCGCGCCGCTCATGCACATAAGGTGAGATGTCGGTCTCGGCCCGCAACGCGTGCGCGGGGCCGACGATGGCCGCAAAGCGCTCGATCAGGTCCGGCAAGCTGTTCGCGTTCAATGGCCCGCGCTCCTCCACTATGCGTTTCGATTCATGTCGAAGGAACTGCCACGTCGGTCGGCCGTGGCGCTGAGGCGCGGCGCAGCCGGTCGTTGATGGCTTCTCCCAGCCCGTGGCGGGGAATGGGTTCCACGGCAATCATGGCCGCGCCGCTGCCGTCGAGCGCCTTGAGATGGCCGAAGAGGTTCGCCGCGGCCTCGGCGAGGTCGCCATTCTCGGAAAGGTTGAGGACGGCGGCAGCACGGTCGGCTCCGGGGATGCGGCGCGGTCCGAAGGCGAGGAGCGCCTCGCCCGGCGCGACGACATCGGCGTCGGGACGGACGCGGGCGGACGGCGCGTAGTGGGACGCCATCATGCCCGGCGCCTCGATGGCGGCACCGGTCCCGCGCACCAGCGGAATGCCGGCCACGTCCTCGATCTCCTCGGAGGGGACGCCGCCCGGGCGAAGCAGGCGAAGGCGGTCGCCCTCAACCTTCACGATGGTCGACTCCACGCCAACGCGGCTGGGACCGTCGTCGACTACCAGGCGGATGCGATCCCCGAGATCGGCAGCGACCACCTGTGCGCTGGTGCCGGTGACCGATCCGGAGCGGTTGGCGCTGGGAGCGGCCAGCGGACGCCCGAACTCGCGGATCAGCGCTGACGAGAAGCCGCGCGGCATGCGCAAGCCGACGGTGTCGAGACCGGCGGTGACCAGAGGATGAACGGCGGAGCCCGGCCGCAGCGGCAGGACCAGCGTGAGCGGTCCCGGCCAGAAGCGCTCGGCAAGCCGGCGCGAGAGCGGATCGAAGATGGCGTTCGCCTCGGCCATCTCCATAGCGGCGACATGTGCGATCAGCGGATTGAAGCTGGGGCGGCCCTTCGCCTCGTAGATGCGGGCGACGGCCGCGCCGTTGGTGGCGTCGCCGGCCAGGCCGTAGACGGTTTCCGTCGGTATCGCGACCGGCTCGCCCGCGCCAAGCAGGGCCAAAGCCTTCGCCATCGCCGAACCTGCCGGCACGATTTCAACCACCAACCGTTAACCCTCGCCATCAAAAGGCCGCTTCCGACCGTCGCGCGGGCTCGTTCTTAGACATTTGCTGAGGAGCCAGACGGCATGGTCGCCGATGGCTAGGCATCGGCTTCAGGCCGGCCGTTGTCAACCCGATTGGTCCGGAGGGATGGCGCTTGAGGGGGTTGTGGGCTGTGGCGGCGCTGAGCGTCTGGATGACGGATGGCGCCTGCGCGTCCTCCTTCGTCCACGTCGCCCCACGCGCGGACAAGGTCTCCCGCTCCGTCGTCGTGGTCGGCGAACCAGCTCCCGCGCCCGTGCGAGCCCCAGCCCCCGTCGCGGAGGCCAAGACGGATACGAAGCCGGTCCCGGGGGTCGCGGTCGCCCTGCCAGACGCAAGGAAGGTGGAACCGTTGAAGGCGGTGGCCGTCAGCCGCTCGATCATCGCGTTCGGCACGCCCGCGACCGTGGTTGCCAGCGACAAGGTGGCGTCGATCGGCAAGCGGCCCACAGCGCATGCGCAGCCCATAATCATTCGCGGCGGCATCGTCGCGGGGATTCCGGGCACCGTCGCCGAGCGGGTGACGTTGCCGGCAGCCTCGACGCCGCGGTCACCGGCAACGGCGCAGGCTGACAGGCGCCAGGCATCAGCCGCCAGGGCGCCGGCATCACCCCGCCTCGCGCCCGAGCCGATCGAGGCCGGGCCGCCGCCGTCGGGCCCGGTAAGCGCGCCACGGTAAGGCAGTCGGCAATCGGCAATCGGCAATCGGCAATCGGCAATCGGCAATCGGCAATCGAGGGATACTTTCCCTACTGCCTACTGCCTACTTCCTGCCGACCCAACTCACCCGGCGATCTTCGAGAAATCCGCGACCTCGCCAGTCGCGGCACGGATGCGGGCAAGCAGCGCCAGGCGGTTGGCGCGCACGGCGGCGTTCTCGTGATTGACGAGCACCTTCTCGAAGAAGGTATCGACCGGCTCGCGCAGGCTGCTCAGCGCGCGCATGGCGCCAGCAAAATCCTCGCCCCGGATCGCCTCGGCGGCCTCGCTCTCGGCGCGGTTCACGGCGTCGAACAGGCCCTGTTCCGCGGGATCTGCGAACAGGGCCGGATCGACGGAAGCGGCGATGGCCGTGCCCTTCTTCTCCTCGGCGGCCAGGATGTTGGCGGCGCGCTTGGTGCCGGCCAAGAGGTTCTTGCCATCCTCGGTGTCGAGGAAGGTGCCGAGCGCCTCGACGCGTCGGACGACGGAGAGGAGGTTGTCCGCCTCCGGCGAAATCACCGCGTCGATGAGGTCGTGACGCGCGCCCTTGTCGCGGAGATAGACCTTCAGGCGATCGTGGAAGAAGGAGAGGAGGTCGAGGTGCGTCGCATCCTGCAAAGGTCCTGCGCCGGCAACGTCCTGCCTGTGCCGGGCACTTCCAGTGCGAATGACATTGAGCAAGCCCAATTTCACTTCGTTTTCGACCAGCATCCTGATCACGCCCAGCGCAGCGCGGCGCAGGGCGTATGGGTCCTTGGAGCCGGTAGGCTTCTCGTCGATGGCCCAGAAGCCGGCCAGCGTGTCGAGCTTGTCGGCCAGCGCCACCGCCACTGAAACGGGGTCAGAAGGCACCTGGTCCGAGGGGCCCTGCGGCTTGTAGTGTTCCTCGATGGCGGCGGCGACGGACGGGTGCTCACCTTGCAACAGGGCGTACTTGCGGCCCATGACGCCCTGGAGTTCGGGGAACTCGCCGACTACCTCGGTCTGCAGGTCCGCCTTGGCCAGGACGGCGGCCCGGCGGGCGAGCGCGGGGTCGGCACCGACCACCGGCGCCAGCTCTTCGGCCAGGCTGGCGATGCGCTCGACGCGCTCGCCCTGTGAGCCCAGCTTGGCATGGAAGGTCACGCCGAGATGGTCGAGGCGGGCCATGCGCTGGTCGAGCGGCCTGGCGAGGTCGAGGCCGAACTTCTTCGCCGACTCCTCCAGCCGGTCGAGGTCGGGCAGGTCCGCCTGGTCGGTCTTCCAGAAGTACAGCGCGTCGGAGAGGCGGGCGCGCACCACCTTGCCGTTGCCGCGCGCGATCTCGGCGCCGCCGTCCCTGGCCTCGATGTTAGAGGTCAGGATGAAGCGGTTGGACAAGCCCTCGCTCGCGCCCTGCGGGCGGGTGACGAAGCACTTCTGGTTGGCGCGGATGGTCAGGCGGATGACCTCCGCGGGGATCTCGAGGAAGGCTTCCTCGAACTCGCCCATGAGCACGACCGGCCACTCGACGAGGCCGGCCACTTCCTCGAGCAGTCCCTCGTCCTCGACCAGCTCCAGGCCGTTGGCGAAGGCGAGGTTCTTGGCGTCATCGAGGATGATGCGCTTGCGGCGCTCGGCGTCGAGCACGACCTTGGCAGCCTCGAGCTTGCCGACATAGTCTTCGAAGCGCCGCACCGTAATGGCGCCCGGCGCATGGAAGCGGTGACCGTAGGTGACGTTGCCGGAGCGGATGCCGCCGATCTCGAAATCGACGACCACAGGCTCCTCGGTCTCCGGCCCGAAGGTGCAGACGATCGACTGCAGCGGGCGCACCCAGCGCAGCGCCTCGCCGCCCCTGCCCTCGATGCCGCCATAGCGCGAGCCCTTCGGCCCGGAGGCCGCCCCCCAGCGCATGGACTTAGGCCAGGGGAAGCTGCGGATGACCTGCGGAATCAGCTCCGCGATGATGTCCTCGGCGGCGCGGCCCGGCTTGACGATATGGGCGACGTAAAAATCGCCCTTCTTCGGATCGGTATGGACATGCGCCTGCGACACGTCGGTGAGGCCGGCCTTGCGCAGGAAACCCTGCACGGCAGCTTCCGGCGCCTTCACGGGCGGGCCCTTTATCTCTTCGCGCACGTCCTTGGAGCGGGCCGTCAGGCCACGGATGTCGAGGGCAAGGCGGCGCGGCGTCCAGTATTCGCGCGCGCCCTCGTAGGTCAGGCCGGCCTCGACGAGACCGTCTGTCACCATCTTCCTGAGGTCACCGGCCGCCTTGCGCTGCATGCGCGCGGGGATTTCCTCAGAACGGAGTTCGAGCAGGAGGTCGGGCATAGGCGGTCTCGTGGACAGAAGTTGCGCGGGAATAGCAAGCCAACCGGTGCCTGTCACCCGCTACGCCGATTTCCCTAAACGGAATCGGCCATGGCGGGGACCATCCGGGTTGCGTTTGCGACACGGCCGACACGCGCAAGGTGTCGCCGATGGAAGAAGCGGGTCGGTCAGCGCGTCGGTGACGAGCAAGAAGGCGGCCGCGTCAGCCCCCGTCAACCGGTGAAACCGCCCGCTTCCGTCAGCAGGAAGGCCTCGCCGCAGGCCTTGGCGAGGTTGCGCACCCGCAGGATATAGCTCTGCCGCTCGGTGACGGAGATCACGCCGCGGGCGTCGAGCAGGTTGAAGACGTGGGACGCCTTGATCGCCTGGTCGTAGGCCGGCAGGACCATGCGGTGCCGCTGGCCCTCGCTGCAGGGAGCGCCGGCCGCAAGCAGCGCCTGGCATTCGGCCTCGGCGTCCTCGAAGTGGCGGAACAGAGTCGCCGTGTTGGCGTGCTCGAAGTTGTGGCGCGAATATTCCTGCTCGGCCTGGAGGAAGACGTCGCCGTAGGTGACCTTCTCCTCGCCCTCGAGGCCGTTGAAGTTGAGGTCGTAGACGTTGTCGACGCCCTGAACATACATGGCGAGCCGCTCGAGGCCGTAGGTCAGCTCGCCGGACACGGGCGAACACTCGATGCCGCAGACCTGCTGGAAGTAGGTGAACTGCGACACTTCCATGCCGTCGCACCAGCACTCCCAGCCGAGACCCCAGGCGCCGAGCGTCGGGCTTTCCCAGTCATCCTCGACGAAGCGAATGTCGTGCAGCGCCATGTCGACGCCGATCGCCGCCAGCGAGCCGAGATAGAGCTCCTGCAGGTTGGGCGGGTTCGGCTTCAGGATCACCTGGTACTGATAGTAGTGCTGGAGCCGGTTGGGGTTCTCGCCGTAGCGGCCGTCCTTGGGCCGGCGCGACGGCTGCACGTAGGCGGCGTTCCAGCGCTTGGGCCCGAGCGCGCGCAGGGTCGTGGCCGGGTGGAAAGTGCCGGCGCCGACCTCCATGTCGTAAGGCTGCAGGATGACGCAACCCTGCGCCGCCCAGTAGTCGTGCAGGGTGAGGATCAGCCCCTGGAAGGAGCGGTCGGGACGCAGATGTTCAGATTGGCTTGCGGACAAGGGCCTAGCTCGGATCGAGGATCGCGGCCCGTCCTAGTCAGGGGGTGGCGAGGCGTCAAGGCTGCTGGGGGTGCACGGAGGGAAACGGGGGACGCCTTGCGGCGCGCGGAGCGGCGGGCGGTTCAATGTAAGGTTGCGCGCACCGGCCTGCCGGGGACCGGCTGCCTGCGGCAGTTCCCTGTCCTTCGGGCGTTCAACGCCTTGCATCGTGCCACTGGCACGATGCATTCGCTACGCGAAGCGGCGTCTCACCCCTTCTTGTCGGGGTCGACGGGGACGGGTTTGGCGGGGGCTTCGAGGGCGGTCTTGCCTTCCAGCGGGGGCAGGCCGTCCTTCAGCTTCGCCTCGATCTTGAGAAGCATCTCGGGATCGGGCTTGAGATCGCGGGCGTGCTTCCACTGGAACGTGGCTTCCAGCTTGCGCCCGACGCGCCAGTAGGCGTCGCCGAGATGGTCGTTGAGGGTCGGATCCTCGGGCCGCAGCGACACGGCGCGTTCCAGCTCCACCACCGCTTCCTCGAAGCGGTTCAGCCGGTAATAGGCCCAGCCGAGCGAATCGACGATGTAGCCGTCGCTCGGGCGCAGGTCGACGGCCTTGCGGATGAGCTCGAGGCCCTCCTCGAGGTTCATGTTCATGTCGACCCAGGAATAGCCGAGGTAGTTCATCACCTGCGGCTGGTCCGGGTAGAGCTCCAGCGCCTTGCGGAAGTTCGGCTCGGCCTTCGGCCACTGCTTCTGCCGCTCATAGGCGATGCCACGCTGGTAGAAGATGTTCCAGTTCGACTGGTCCGGCGACTTCAGCCGCTCGGCCGCCTGGTCGTAGACGAGGCCGGCAGACTTGAAGTCCTCCTTCGCTGCATAGACGCCGCCGAGCGCGAGATAGGCGCGCATGTCATCCGGGTCCTGGTCCAGCAGCTTGCGCAGGTGGGTAATCGCCTCGTCGTAGCGCTTGAGGTCGGCAAGGTTCAGCCCGAGCTGGAGTTCCGCGGCGCGCTTGAGCGGGGACGACGCCGGGATGCGCTCGTAGAGCGCGATCGCCTCCTCGGGCGCCTCGCGCTGCTCCGCGACGGAGGCAAGCTGCAGCAGGACCGCGTCGCTCGTCGGATTGAGCGCCAGCGCGAGCTGCAGGTAAAGCCTGACGAAAGGCTCGCCGCCACCGCGATTGAGGGCGCCGCCGATGTTGAGCAGGACCTCGCTGGCGCCTTCGGCAGGGGTCGAGACGAGGCGACTGACCTTGGCGCCATCCTCGATCTTCTTGCGCAAGGCTCCGAGCGGAAGCCGGCCGGGCGCAACCTCCTCGGCCTGCTGGATCACCGCCAGCGCATCCTCGCGGCGGCCGCGACGGGCGAGGAAGCTGGCATACGCCTCCGCGGCACGCAGCCAGGTCTCCGGGGCCGAAGCGGCGGAGGTGGTGTCCTCGATCGTCGCGCGGAAGGCCGCGTCGGCGACATCCGGCATGCCGGCGGCATCCGCCAGCAGCGCGCGGTGATAGGACAGGAAGAGGTTGTACCACTCGGGGCCCTCGAGCGTGTCGAGGTCGTGCACCGCTTCCTTGCCCTTCTTCTGGCCGACCTTCGTCCAGGCATCCATCAGGCGCGTGATCAGCCGGTCGAGATCGGACTCGAGCGCGAGCTTCAGCAGGCTGGAGGCTTCGGTGTAGCGCTTGTGCTTGATGGCATCGACCGCCAGCGCGACGCGCGAGAAGCGCTCGACATCCGCCACCTTCTTGAGCTTCTCGGCATAGGGCAGCGCCTCATCGAGGCGGCCGGCGGTGATGAGCGAAAGCATCAGGCTCTGCTGCATCTGCTGGTTGTCGGGGTCGAAATCCAGCGCCCGGCGATAGAACGCGATGCTGTTATCGACGTCGTCGTCCATCTCGGCGACGCGCGCCGCGAGATAGGCGCCGGAGAGAGAGCCCACCACCGGCTGCGCGGCATTGCGCTCCGCAAGCGCCGACGGCCCGGCCAGAAATGCCGCGGCAAGCGCCGATACGCTAGCCAGCCAAACGAGTTTCCGCATCACGATCCTTTCTGGCGCCTGCGCGCCAGCGGGTTTGAATCGGCCCAACCCAAGCACCCTAGCATGGCCTTTTTGCGGTGCCGCTTCAATCCGCGAATCAGGCCACGCCGATTCGCGGCCCCGTGCGATCAGACCACGCGACTGATGCAGAAATCGATAACGTCGAGGAGGGCCGCCTTCTGCGGTGTAGCGGGCAGCGGCGCCAGCGCATCGCGTGCGATTTCGCCGAAGTGTCGGGCCCGGGCGATGGTGTCGGCGATGGCGCCGTAGCGGTTCATCAGCGCCCTCGCCTTCTCGAGAGCCGCGTCGTCGGTGACGTTTTCCTCGATCGCAGACTTCCAGAAGGCGCGCTCGGCCGGCGTGCCGCGGCGGTAGCAGAGGATGACGGGCAGCGTGACCTTGCCCTCGCGGAAGTCATCGCCGACGTTCTTGCCCAGCGAAAGGGAGTCGCCACCATAGTCGAGCGCGTCATCGACGAGCTGGAAGGCGAGACCGAGATTGATGCCATATGAGCGCAGGGCCGCGCGGTCAGTGCGAGAGGTGCCGGCGATCACCGGGCCGACCTCGGCGGCGGCCGAGAACAGCGCCGCCGTCTTGGCCTTGATGACGGAGAAATACTCGTCCTCGGTCGTGTCGAGGTTCTTGGCGGCGGCAAGCTGCATCACCTCGCCCTCGGCGATGACCGACGCCGCGGAGGAGAGAATGTCGAGCGCGTCGAGCGAACCGACCTCGACCATCATGCGGAAGGCCTGGCCGAGCAGGAAATCACCGACGAGCACGCTCGCCTGGTTGCCCCAGATGGTGCGGGCGGTCTTCTTGCCGCGACGCATGTCGCTCTCGTCGACGACGTCGTCGTGCAGCAACGTGGCCGTGTGCATGAACTCGACGCTGGTGGCGAGCTTGATGTGACCGACGCCTGAATAGCCGAACATGCGCGCGGCCGCGAGGGTCAGCATCGGGCGCAGGCGCTTGCCGCCGGAGGAGATCAGGTGGTTGGCCACCTCCGGGATCATCTCCACGTCGGACCCGGCCTTCGACAGGATCAGCGCATTGACTTCGGCCATGTCGGGCGCGGTCAGATCAAGCAGGCGCCTGATCGAGCCCTCGCGCTTGCCTTCCTCGAGATTGAGAACGACGCCCAATAGCTTGCTCCAGTCCTGCGGCCACGCCTTTTCCGGGCGTTTTCAGTCGGTCCGATTTAGGCCTCCCATACCCCGCACTCAAGGGGCGATTTGGCGCGGGAGGCGGGAAGTCCACGTGAACCGTTTACTTGGACGACGAACGCTGCCACCTTTCGGCAATGATCGAGCTCATGCGCACCAACGACGCGGTCGTCCTTTCGTTCGTCCAGTCGTTGCTGAAGGATGCGGGCATCGGCTGCCTCGTCGCCGACCAGAACATGAGCGTGCTCGACGGTTCGATCGGCATCCTGCCACGCCGGGTCCTCGTCTCCGAAGAGGACATCGAGGAGGCGCGCGCGCTGCTGCGCGAGGCCGGCATCGGGAACGAAATCCGCGAGACGTGAGCATGGGCGCCAGTACCGCGCCGCAGGCCGGGCCGCCGGACTGGACGGTCGACAGCTTCTTCCGCGGCGGCTTCGTGCTCGTGCAGCCGGCCTCGGGGGCGCACCGGGCCGGCATGGACGCCCTGGTGCTCGCCTCGGCATTGCCTTCCGACTTCTCGGGACGGGTCGCCGATTTCGGCGCCGGCGCGGGTGCAGCCGGCCTGGCGGTCGCGGCCCGCCTGCCCGACACCAAGGTCTGCCTGATCGAGAAGGCACCCGAGATGGCCCGGTTCGCCGCAGAAACGCTCGCGCACGCCGACAACGCGGCCCTGGCGCCGCGCCTGTCGCTGCTCGTCGCCGACGTTTCGCTGCGCGGACAGGCGCGCCACGGCGCGGGGCTCGAGGACCGGTCCTGCGACGCCGTCATCATGAATCCCCCCTTCAACGATCCGCGCGACCGCAGGGCTTCCGCCGACCTCAAGCGGCTCGCCCATGCGGCGGAACCCGACGTGTTCGAGAGCTGGCTGCGCAGCGCGGCGGCGATGCTGACGCCGAACGGGCTGGTTGCCCTCATCGCCCGGCCGGAATCGCTGACGCACATACTTGCCGCGCTTTCCCGGCGGTTCGGCGGCGCCCAGATCGTGGCGGTGCATTCGGACGCCTCTGAACCGGCGATCCGCGTCATCGTGCGCGCCCGCCGCGGGTCGCGGGCCAGGACCGCGCTGTTGCCGCCGCTGGTGCTGCGCGACGGCGGAGCGGTCACGGCGCGCGCCGACGCGATTGCGAACGGGCGTGCCAGCCTGTTCGGCGATTGACGCGCGGCACCGCTTGCGCAAGGCGTGGCAGCGCCTACATGCGAGGAAACATCCTGGGGAAAGTGAAATTGACAGACCTGCTCCGGCGCCTTCTGCCCAAGTCCTTGCGCAAGAGCAGCGTCACCATACCGGTGGTGCGGCTGCACGGCACGATCATGGCGGGCGGCACGCAGTTCCGGCAGAGCCTCTCGCTTGCCAGTACCGCCGCTGTCCTCGACAGGGCCTTCGCGATCAAGGCCGCCCCGGCCGTTGCGATCTCGATCAACTCGCCCGGCGGCTCGCCGGTGCAGTCGCGGCTCATCTTCCGGCGCATCCGCGACCTCGCCGAGGAAAAGAAGAAGAAGGTGTTCGTCTTCGTGGAGGACGTCGCGGCGTCGGGCGGCTACATGATCGCGGTGGCGGGCGACGAAATCTTCGCCGATCCGTCGTCAATCGTTGGCTCGATCGGCGTCGTCTCGGCCTCCTTCGGCTTCCCGGAACTGCTGGCCAAGGTGGGGATCGAGCGCCGGGTCTACACGGCCGGCCGCAACAAGGCGCTGCTCGACCCGTTCCGGCCGGAGAACCCCGAGGATGTCGAGCGGCTGAAGCGCCTGCAAGTCGAAGTGCACGAGACCTTCATCGACCTCGTGCGGGAGCGGCGCGGCAGCAAGCTCGCCGACGATCCGGACCTCTTCACCGGGCTGTTCTGGACCGGAAAGAAAGGGTTGGAGCTCGGCCTCGTCGACGGGCTCGGCGACATGCGCAGCGTGATCCGGCAGCGCTACGGCGAGAACGCCGAACTCAAGCTGATTAGCCCGCCGCGCGGCCTGTTCGGGCGCCGGCTCGGCATGTTCGGGATCCGAACCGTGACCACGGAGACGGTCGCGCGGGCCGCCGCCGAGGGAATACTGGATGCGGTCGAGGAGCGGGCCGCATGGAATCGCTTCGGGCTATGACGGACCGCCGTTCGCCGCTATGATGGGCGTTCCGACCCCAGCGACGCCATTGAGGGAGGGAAAGTGACATGCCGCAGCTGATCTTCTTTGCCGCCGTCGGCGTCGCAGCCTATGTCGGCTACCGAATGTTCCTGCGCGAAGCGGAGCGCGTCACGGCCAAGATCCGCCGGCACGAGAAGGAAGCGCGGACCGGGTCCTCCGGCACGCTGGTCTACGATCCGAAGACCGGCGAATACCGCCTCGCAAAGGACTGACTCTCAAAGGATTGACTGGCGCGTGACAGCACTGTCGAGGGCCGTGGCGATCGATGCTCCGGCCAAGATCAACCTCGCCCTCCATGTCGTCGGCCAGCGGGCGGACGGCTACCACCTGCTCGAAAGCCTCTGCGTCTTCACCGAGTTCGGCGACCGGCTAGCAGTCGAGACCTCAGACGAGGACCGGTTTGAAATCACCGGGCCGTTTGCCGGGGGCATTCCGGCCGGCGGCGACAACCTCGTGCTGCGCGCCCGCGACGCACTGCGACGGCGCTTTCCGGCCTCGACCCCGCCGGTCTCGATCGGGCTTGAGAAGAATTTGCCGGCCGCATCCGGGCTGGGCGGCGGCTCCAGCGACGCGGCCGCGACGCTGACGGCGCTCGCCCGGCTCTGGCGCCTGCCCCTGGACAGCAGCGAACTCAAGGAGATGGGCCTGGCGCTCGGCGCCGACGTGCCGATGTGCCTTGCGCGCACGCCGTTGGTCGCGCGCGGCGTAGGCGAGGCGCTGGAGCCGCTGGGGCGCTTCCCTGCCCTGCCGCTCGTGCTGGCCAATCCGGGCGTCGAGGTTTCGACGCCGGCGGCGTTCCGGGCGTTGGGCCGGCGCGACAATCCCCCGCTTCCTCCCCTTCCCGTGCTCAAGGACGCCGCAGCGCTCGTGGACTGGCTCGCGGCGACGCGCAACGACCTCGCCGCCCCCGCTATGGGATGCGCCCCCGTCATCGCCGAGGTGCTGGAGGGGCTCGACCGGCACGGCGCCCTGCTTTCCCGCATGTCGGGTTCGGGCGCGACCTGCTTCGGCCTGTTCCGCGACAGGCTGGCGGCCCAGACCGCGGCAGACGAGCTCCGCTCGGAGCGGCCGGGCTGGTTCGTCGTAGCGACGATCGCCAACGGAACGGAGGACTGAGCCTTGGAGCGCGCGTTCATCCCCGTACGCATCGCCGTGCTTACCGTGTCCGACACGCGGACGCTGGAGGACGACCGATCCGGCCAGACGCTGGTCGAGCGGATCGCCGAGGCGGGCCATATGCTGGCCGACCGTGCGATCGTCACCGACGACATCGCGGCGATCCGCGAAAAGGTACTGGCCTGGTCGCGCGACGAGGAGGTCGACGTCGTGATCACCACCGGCGGCACTGGCTTCACCGGGCGCGACGTCACGCCTGAGGCGCTGGAACCCATCTTCGAGAAGCGGATGGACGGCTTTTCCGAGGTGTTCCACCGCATCTCCTTCGACAAGATCGGCACGTCGACGATCCAATCGCGAGCAACCGGCGGCGTGGTGAACGCGACTTTCGTGTTCGTCCTGCCGGGGTCGCCGGGGGCCTGCCGCGACGCCTGGGACGGCATCCTCAAGGCGCAGCTCGACTACCGTCACAAGCCCTGCAACTTCGTGGAGATCATGCCGCGGCTCGACGAGCACCTGCGGCGCGGCGGGCGCCAAGCCTAACGCGCTTGCCCTAACGACGCTTGCGGCTCTCGCGCGGCGCGACGCGTATCTCCGCCTCCAGCCGCTTGCTCGCGAGGCCGCGCGCCAGCGCCTCGGCGCTCGCGGCGTTCCGCGCCAGCGACACCGCCTGCCCCTTGCGGATGACCAGCCCCTCGGACAGCGCCGAGGGCGCTGACATGATGCGCGAGAACAGGCCCCGCCGGTCGGCCGCTGCACGCGAGAAGCGGGCGGGCAAGGTCATGCGCCCGATGTGGTCGAGGACGGCCTCCGGCCACCCGTCGGCGAGGCGCGCGCCCGGCTCCAGCAGCAGCAGCCACTCGCCCTTCGCCTGCCGGACGCCGGCAGCCACTCCACCCTCCGTCAGGTAGATGCACCCGGCGTGTTCGGCCACCCGGTGGGTATGGTCGGTGGAGCCGCGGTCGCAGACGATGACGTCGCGCACAACGCCCTGCACGGCCGCGCCCACCAGGCAGGCGAGCGTGCGCGCCAGGGCTTCCTCGTCGTTCTTCGTCTCTATCAGTACTGACAGCATCGCCTGCCAGTTAGCCGAACGGCCGGCGGAAAACCAGCGCTGCAGCGCAACATGCCGCCGTCCGGAACCGTACACATTGGGAGAACATTCCCTCCCATCGGAGAGGTGCGGATCACAAAGTTCTTGATTTGTTCCTCTTCATGAAATAGGAATAGTTTCATGAGCACACCGCACGCACATGCCGCTCCGACCCCTTGGGAACGCGCCAGAGTAGAACAGGTGGTGCGCTCCGACATGGCTGCCTTCGGTCCAGGGCGCGCGGAGCACGCCAATGCGCTGCTGAAAGAAAGCGGCCTCCGGATTGCGGAGGAACGGCGGCGAGGACGAGCCGCCGGGATCAACCCAACGGGCCGCTTCGAGGCGCTGACCCGCCACGTCTTCGACGACGGGTGGGAGACGCTGGAAGAACTTCCCCCCTTCAAGACGGAAGTGCAGGTAGAGAAGCCGCGCGCCATCATCACTCGCAACAACTCGCCGGACATTTCCTTCGACCGCTCGATCAATCCCTACCGGGGTTGCGAGCACGGCTGCGTCTACTGCTTCGCCCGGCCCACGCACAGCTACATGGGGCTCTCGCCGGGGCTCGACTTCGAGTCGAAGCTGTTCGCCAAGCCGGACGCCGCAAGGCTGCTGGAGAAGGAACTGAGCAAAGAGGGATACCAGCCGCGCACCATTGCCATCGGCACAAACACCGACCCCTACCAGCCGATCGAGAAGACCTGGCGGATCATGCGCGAGGTGCTCGAGGTGCTGGAGAAAAGGCAGCATCCGGTCGGCATCGTGACGAAGTCGGCGCTGGTGATGCGCGACGTGGACATCCTCGGACGGATGGCGGCAAAGGGCCTGGCGAAGGTCGCGCTGTCGGTGACGACGATGGACCGGCGGCTGGCGCGGACTATGGAGCCGCGGGCCGCGACTCCGACGCGGAGGCTGGAGGCGATGCGGGCACTCGCCGAAGCGGGCATCCCGGTCTCGGTGATGACGGCGCCGATCATTCCCGGCCTAAACGACCACGAGATCGAGCGGATCCTCGACGCAGCGGCGCACGCGGGCGCGCGGGAGGCCGGCTACGTGATCCTGCGGCTGCCGCTGGAAGTGAGCCCGATCTTCAAGGACTGGCTGCTGCGCCATTATCCGGACCGCTATCGTCACGTGATGTCGCTGGTGCGGTCGATGCGCGAGGGGAAGGACTACGATTCAGAATTCGGCAAGCGGATGAAGGGCGCCGGCCCCTATGCCTGGCAGATCAGCCGCCGTTTCGAGCTCACGGCAAAGCGGCTGGGACTCAACCGCGAGCGGCACAAGTTACGGACCGACCTCTTCAAGGGAGCCGAAAAAACCAACGAACAGCTCGTGTTGCTGTAGCGGGCGGCTGCGGGGCGTCTGCGATCATTCGTCGAGGCTTGCGGGGTTGTTTCCCGGCCTGTCGTCCTCCTGGACAAACGTTCTTGTTTCGCCGGCCCGCCGTCCGGCGAACCCCTTCCCGGCTTCAGCCCCGGAAGCCGGGAAGGCCTTGCGGAGAATCGGACCGGATGCGAGTCTGCCGCCAAATGGCTCGCACCGCTTCCGATTCTCCGCCCCTCTTCGAGGTCATCCAACGCCCGGATTTCTCGTTCGAGACCAGGGCGCGGAGGCGCGGGGCATGGCCCGTCGCCGGCGTCGATGAAGTCGGCCGCGGTCCGCTCGCGGGACCGGTGGTGGCTGCGGCCGTGATCCTCCATGCCGAGCGCATTCCCGACGGGCTGGACGATTCCAAGCGGCTCTCGGCAGAGGACCGCGAAGCGCTGTTCCCGGTGGTGATGGCGAGCGCGGTCGCGGTGTCCGTGGCATCCGTCTCGGCGCAGGGGGTGGACAGGATCAACATACTGAGGGCGAGCCTCGAGGCGATGCGTCGGGCGATCTGCGGCCTGGCGGTGCGTCCCCAGCATGTTCTCGTTGACGGCCGCGACCTGCCGCATGGGCTGATCTGCCAGGGCGAGACGCTGGTGAAGGGCGACCAGCGCTCCCAGTCGATCGCGGCGGCGTCCATCGTCGCCAAGGTGGTGCGGGACAGGATGATGGAGAACTGCGGGCGCCGCCACACGCAATTCGGCTTCGAGAACCATATGGGCTACGGCACCGCTCGCCATCGTCGTGCCATCGAGACGCACGGGCCGATCGAGCGGATCCACCGGCTCAGCTTCGCACCGTTCCGCGTCGAGGCTCCGGCCGTCGAGCTCGAGACCGAGGCCCTCATCGCGTAGGGCGGGATCGACGACGCTTGGCGTCGGTCAGGCCTTGGCCCAAGTCGCCCCCTCCCCCGCCTTCGTCGGTCCCCCTCCCCGCTTCGCAGGGAGGACCGGCGGTGTGGCTTGGATGCCCCATTCGCCTCCCGTTCAGGCGTAGGGGCGACCACAAGGGGACCGAGAGGGCGCAGACCGACGTGGTTTTGTTCTGCGCGTACGGAGATCTCCCACCTTAGGCTGGGACCTACATATCGTCTGGTCGCGCCGATGGGACGACGTCACTTCACGCGACGGCCTTCAGCATCGACGACGACCTCGCCATCGCTCTTCGTGAAAGGCCCAATGTCGGGATTGGGCAGGATGTCGAGCACGGCCTCGGACGGACGACAGAGCCTCGTGCCGAGTGGGGTCACGACGATCGGCCGGTTGATGAGGATCGGTTGTGCGACCATCAAGTCGAGGAGCTCGTCGGCAGTCCATTTCGGATCGTCCAGGCCGAGCTCTGCATAGGGCGTGCCCTTCTCGCGCAGAAGTGCGCGCGGCGTGATGCCCATCTCCGCGACCAGCTCGCGCAGCCGTTCCCGGGACGGCGGCGTCTTCAGGTACTCGATCACCTCCGGCTCCTCGCCGGACTGGCGGATCATGGCGAGCACGTTGCGGGAGGTCCCGCATTTGGGGTTGTGGTAGATCGTGATCGTCATGACGCCCTCGACTCTTCGGGGACGGTTCTATGCAGGCTCGATCGCTTCGCCAAGCCTTCCCGGTCTGCGGTGGTTCAAGCGCTCGAGCGCCAAGCCGAGCGGCGCATCGACGGTTGCAGGGCGACGCGCTGCTGTACGTGGCGAGCCAGGAGAACGCCGTGACCGCGGCAGCGTTCGTGCCATGAAAAAAGCCGCCGGCAAGCGGCGGCTTTCCAATATCCGGTGATCGACGGAACCGGTCAGTTCAGCCGGGTACGGAGCTGCTCCAGCGATTCGGCAAACAGCGCGGCGTCGGCCTTGGCGTCCACCTTTGCGGAGAGAACCGAGCGGGCCGACTCCACCGCGAGGTCGACGGCGCGGGCCCGAACCTCGTTGACGGCATCGCGCTCGGCCTGCGCAATCTTCTGCTCGGCGAGAGCGGTGCGGCGAGCGACATATTCCTCGCTCTTCTCCTTCGCCTCGGCGACGAACTGCTCCGCTTCGCGACGGGCATGCTCGACGATTTCGGCGGCTTCCTTCTCGGCTTCCTTGCGCTTGCGCTGATACTCGGCCAGGAGCTGCTGGGCCTCCTCGCGCAGGCGACGCGCCTCCTCAAGTTCGGCCTTGATCTTCTCGGCGCGCTGGTCGAGCGACCGCCCGAGCATGCCTGGCACCTTCAGATAGGCGATCAGTACCAGGAAGATGACGAGGGCTACCGTGGCCCAGAATGTGGCGTCCATTCCGCCCTCCTACGCCTTGGCGCTGTCAACGGCCGCGGCAATAGCGGCGCGATCGACCTTGCCACCGACAAGCTGCTGAATGATGGCCTCGGCGGTGTCCACGGCAATGGTACCGACCTCGCCCAGAGCCTTGGCCTTGATCGCAGCGATGCGCTGCTCCGACTCGTCCAGCTTCGCGTCGAGGGAGGCCTCGATACGCTTGCGCTCGGCATCGGCATCGGCCCGCGCCGCGTCGCGCGCCTGCTGGCCGATGGTGCTCGCCTTGGCGCGAGCCTCGGCCAGTTCCTGTTCGTAGGCGGCGACGGCGGCATCCGCCTCGGCCTTCATGCGCGCGGCCTGGTCGAGATCCTGCGCGATGCGATCACGCCGCACCTCAAGAACCCCGCCAATCCTCGGCAGCACCACCTTCTTCAAGAAGAGGTAGAACAGGCCGAAGGTGATGACCAGCCACAGGATCTGAGAGGGGTAGGTCGAGCTGTCGAAGGGCGGAAACCCTGCTCCCTCCGGAGCGTGACCGCCGCCGTGCTCAGTATGCGGCGCGCCCTCTGTGGGCGGCGTCTCCGCCTCCTGCGCATATCCCGGTGTCACAAACAGCATTTCGATCCCCTGTCAGAACGCTCCGACGGGTCGGCTCGCACCGACCCGCGACACGTGCAAATGCCCTTACGCGAAGAGCAGCAGCAGCGCGATGAGCAGCGAGAAGATGCCCAGAGCTTCCGTCACGGCGAAGCCGAACACCAGACGACCGAACTGGCCGTCGGCAGCCGACGGGTTGCGAAGCGCGCCCGACAGATAGTTACCGAAGATGTTGCCGAGACCGAGAGCGGTGCCGGCCATGCCAAGGCAGGCGATACCTGCGCCGAGCGCCTTTGCTGCTTCTACTTCCATGATGGGCTCCTTTGGTGATCGGATAGAGAGATTCCGTATGACGACCACCCCGCCTAGTGGCCGGGATGGATCGCGTCATTCAGGTACATGCAGGTCAGCACGGCGAACACGTATGCCTGCAGGAAGGCGACAAGAAACTCAAGGCCGGTCAAGGCGACCGTCATGAGCAGCGGAAGAATGGCACCACCGATGCCCAGCGCACCCATTGCGCTCATCGAGGTCACGAAACCGGCGAAGACCTTCAGCGTGATGTGTCCCGCGAGCATGTTCGCAAAAAGACGAACCGAGAGGCTGATGGGACGCGACAGGAACGAGATGATCTCAATCGGAACGACGATCGGCACCAGCGCAACCGGGACGCCACTCGGGACGAACAACTTGAAGAAGCCCACCCCATGCTTGACGAGACCGTAGACCAGCACAGTGCCGATGACGAGCAGGGCCAGCACGAAGGTGACGATGATGTGGCTGGTAACCGTGAAGAAGTAAGGGAACATCCCCAACAGGTTGGCGACCAGGATGAACATGAAGAGAGAGAAGACCAGCGGGAAGAACTTCATCCCGTGAGAACCGGCCGCGTCGCGCAACATATTTGCGACGAATTCGTAAGACATCTCCGAGACTGACTGGAGACGACTCGGGACAAGCCCCCGACCCGACGTGGTCAGATAGAGGAAACCGGCGGCAACAACCGCACTCGCCACCATGAACATCGACGAGTTCGTGAAAGAGAAGTCAAGCCCACCGATTTCGATGGGAACGATCTTCGCGATCTGGAACTGATGGATCGGATCGTTGGCCATAGGCCCCCTCGTCTCCGCCGCTTCGCGGCACCTCTTCATTCAGTCCTTGCGACCGGAGCGATCACCCGATGCACGGATGCCCGCCTCAGCCACCAAACCCGCGGACCGCATCACATTCAGCACGCCAGCCGCAAAGCCGAGCAGCAGAAATACGATCAATCCCCACGGCGAAGTTCCGGCCCAACCGTCCAGAACCCACCCGAGACCAGCCCCCACCACGACTGCCGCGATGAACTCGCTCGACAGCCGCAGGGCCTTGCCGAAATCGGCAGACCCGGAAGCCTTCGGCCCATCCCCTTTCGGCTTCGCCTTCTCGCGGACAGCAAGTGCCGCCGCAAGTTCACGACTTCGCCTCGCGAGATCATGGTCCGACACGGGCGGAGGCGATGCCTTCCCGGGTTCGGTCCTTCCGGCCTCGTCCGGCCCACTGCCGACCGTCACCGCAACTCTCCTGCCCCGGACCGGCCGCAACCGTCCGCCTGCTCGAAATTCGCGGGCAACATAGTTTCAGCCCCTCCCCCCGTCAAGCCACGGAGGGACTTTGCCCGCACCCAATTTTGTCTTTGAATTTCAAATATTTGGCTGCCTGCGTCATATTGACCGCGACATCAGCGGCAGTGGCAGGCGCGGAATCGCGGCACCCGGCGCCCGCAGCGCCTCAGCTCCAGCCCCCGCCATAGGTGCGGTAGAAGATGTGCAGGCCGATCTTCGTCATCTTCTTCATGGTGCTCGCCCATGCCGGGCGGACGTATTCGGCGTAGTAGTGCGTGGCCGAGCCGACCTCGGGGATGAAGACCTTCCCGGCCGTGACCGCCATGGCGATCGCCTCGGCACGCTTGTAGTGCCAGGGGCTGGCCACGCGGTCCGGAATGCCGTCGCAGGCGAAGGAGAACTGGCAGCGGTTCCTCAGGTGCTTGTTCTGGTAGACGACGTCGCAGATCGTGTCCGGATAGGCCGGGTTCCGCACGCGGTTCAGGACGACCTGCGCCACCGCCGCCTGGCCGCGGGTGGATTCACCGCGGGCCTCGAAGTAGATTGCGTTGGCGAGACACGTCTGCTCCGCCGGCTCGAAGACGGTGCGCGGGAGCGGATTGTTCATCCACTCGTGGTCGCCCTCGCCGAGGGGCGGGATGAAGCGGCCCTCTTTCTCATCCTTCAACAGGGCCGCGAAGGGCGACGAGCGAGCGTAGTCGGGCGTCGTGGGAGCGTAGGCGGTCGCGAGGACGTCCGGCTTGTCGTTGTTGACGAGGTCGGCCAGGAAGGACGGCACCATCGAATTCCTGTCGACCTTCGGATAGAAGGAGGTGGCGATCTCGATCTCGCGGCCGGCGATGTCGGCGGGTGCGAACGCCATCTTCAGGTCCGGCTCCAGGGATTCCCGCAGGATCATCGACGAGCGCTGCAGGACGGAACCGGCGGTGAAGTCCTTTGGCGGAGAGACGGGCACGACGCTGACGATGCGGGAGCGCTTTTCCGCTCGGTTCACCCGATCTTCGTCAGGGGTGTCGGTAGACGATGCCTTTCCACGGAGGGCCACCGGTCCGATACCCGGCGCGGCAACGCCGGAGCCCGACAGGTCGCCCGCGCCCGGCGCCGCAGCGAAGGGCAGTTCCGCGGCGTGTACCGAGCCGGCGACGGACTTTTCGATGAAGGCGGCCCAGCGCGCCTGGGACTCGGCGCCGGAAACGAGGCTGGCCATGTCCTGGTAGGCCGCCGTAGTCGGGGATCCCAGCCACATCGCCACTCCGAGGAGGGCGGGAGCGAGCAACGACCTTTCCGGGCGGCGCCGGACGAGACGGAACCGCGGCACAACACGTCGAAGCAAGGAACTCTCCAGGGACGCAACAGCAACCGACTGGAGAGGCAGGGTGAAGTATTAACCTTGATGGGTGGTTAACGCATGCTCCCGCCGGCAAGGGCCCCTGCCCCCTGCCTGGCGGTCCTCAGCCGCGCTTCTTCGCCTTGCCGGCGTATGGATTGTCCGAGGTCCGCAACGCAATGCGGATCGGCACGCCGTCGAGCCCGAAGGCGTCGCGCAGGCTGTTCGAGAGGTAGCGCACATAGGACTGCGGCATGGCCTCCGGCCGCGAACAGGAGACGACGAAGCCCGGCGGCCGCGTCTTCACCTGGGTGATGTACTTCACCTTGAGGCGGCGCCCGGCAACGGCGGGCGGCGGGTGGTGGGCAAGGATGCCCTCCAGCCAGCGGTTGAGACGGCCGGTCGAGACGCGGCTGTTCCAGACGCGGTGGGTGTCCAGCACGGCCTGCATCAGCTTGTCGAGGCCGCGCCCCGTCTCGGCCGAAACCGGCACGGAGCGCAGGCCGCGCACCTGCGGAAGCAGCCGCTCGGCCTTCTCGCGAAGCTCGGCCAGAAGCGCCTGCGGTTCGTCGATCAGGTCCCACTTGTTGAAGGCGATTACCGGCGCACGGCCCTCGCGCACGATCAGGTCGGCGATCTGCAGGTCCTGCTTCTCGAAGGGGATGGTGGAGTCGAGGACGATGATGACGACCTCGGCGAAGCGAATGGCGCGCAGGCCATCGGCGACGGAGAGCTTCTCCAGCTTCTCCTGGACTTTCGCCTTGCGGCGCATGCCGGCGGTGTCGAAGAGCTTGATGCGGCGGTCGCGCCAGACCCAGTCCACAGAAATGGAGTCGCGGGTGATGCCGGCCTCGGGCCCGGTCAGCAGGCGATCCTCGCCGATCAGGGCATTGATAAGGGTCGACTTGCCGGCGTTGGGCCGGCCCACCACGGCGATGCGCAGCGGTTTGCCGGTATCGTAGGTCGCCTCGGTCTCCAGCTCGGGATCGGCGATGTCCTCGCCGATCAGCACATCGCTTTCGGCGGCGAGCCCGGCATCCTCTTCCTCCTTGTCGGAGGCAAGCGCGCGCTCCTCGCCCAGCGCCGCGACGATGGCGTCCCGAAGATCCGGCATGCCGAGGCCGTGCTCGGCGGAAATGCCGATCGGCTCGCCGAGCCCGGCTTCCCAGGCCTCGATGAGCCCGGCCTCGGAGGCGCGAGATTCGGACTTGTTGGCGACAAGCACCACCGGCTTGCCGGAACGGCGGACGATCTCGGCGAAGGACAGGTCGTCGGGCAGCAGGCCGGCCCGCGCATCCATCATGAAGAGGACAATGTCCGCCTCCTCGATGGCGATCTCGGTCTGGCGGCGCATGCGTCCCTGCAGGGTTTCGGGACCGGCGGTCTCGAAGCCCGCGGTGTCGATGACCTCGAAGTTGAGATCGTACAGCTTTGCGGGGTGGACGCGACGGTCGCGGGTCACCCCCGGGGTGTCGTCCACCAGCGCCAGCTTGCGGCCGGCAAGCCGGTTGAACAGGGTCGACTTTCCGACGTTCGGCCGGCCGACGATCGCCAGCTTGAAGGTCATGGCATCACGACGCAGCGCCGGAGCCGCGGATCAGCTCCGACAGAAGAGTGGCACGATCGACGACGTTGCGCGGCGCAGCCTGGTCCCCGAGGATCTGGTCGAGAAAGACCAGCGCGTCGGCGGAGCGGCCCTCCTTCCATGCCGACAGCGCCAGCGCCTCGCGCGCGGAATTGCGCAGGACGTTGGTGTCGGTGGCCAGCACCTCCACGCGCGACGCGACATCCTGGTAGGAGCCGGTATCGACGAGGATGTAGGCGGCGCGAAGACGCGCCATGTCGCGGATCGCACCCGGAATGGAACCGTCGGCGGCGACGGCGTCGAATTCCGCAACTGCGGCGCCGGTGTCGCCCTTGGCCTGCAGCACGGTCGCCGCGCGCATCCGGGCCAGCAGCGGGTAGGCGCCGTAGCCCTCCACCTCCAGCGCATCGAGAGCGGCCAGCGCCTCGTCGTGCTTGCCTTCGTTTGCGAGGTTGAGAGCCTGCAGGAACGCGTCGCCCGACGAGTTCGCCTTGCTCTCGGCCCAATATTCGTAGCCAACGAAGCCGGCCGTTCCGAGGACGATAGCCACGGCGATGCCGATCAGGACGGGCCCGAAGCGCTCCCACAGCGCCCTGGCCTGTTCCTGCCTGATTTCCTCGTTGACCTCGCGGAAGAAGCTGTCGTCGGTCATGTCGTGCCGTTCTCTGCCATATGGCGGCCTTTGCGCCCGCCTTGTAGCGGAATTTTGCTCGCAGGGAAGGGCCGGACGGGCAATTCCGCATTTGCGAAGGGCTAACCTTCATGGCAATCGTCGTTTCGTCCTCCAAAGCCTGACCACATTTGGCGCCTAGCCACCCGGCCGTGCCATCCTTGCCGAGACCACGAATGACGTCCTTTTTCCGCGCCGCAGCGGCCTCTCTGGCCGCCCTCTCATGCTGCGGCGTCGTTTCCGCTACGGCCCAGCCCGTGCGCCCTCCGCAGGTCGTGATGATCTCCTTCGACGGCGCCAACGACATCGCGCTCTGGCAGCGCAGCCGGCGGCTCGCCGCGCTGACCGGCGCGCGCTTCACCTATTTCCTCTCCTGCGTGTTTCTGCTGTCGCCGCAGACCCGGCACGCCTATCACCCGCCGCAGGAGGTCGGGCGCAAGCGGTCGAACGTCGGATTCGCCCTGTCGCGCGAGGACGTCGCGGCGCGCCTGCAGCAGATCTGGCTGGCCCGGTCGGAGGGCCACGACATCGCAAGCCATGGCTGCGGCCATTTCGACGGGGGCAAATGGCGGCAGAAGGCGTGGGCAACCGAGCTTTCGGCCTTCCGCACGATCCTGCGCGACGCCTGGACGCTCAACGAGTTGCCGGGCGAACCCGTGGGATGGAAAACCTTCGCGGAAAGCGAAGTGGCCGGGTTCCGCGCGCCCTATCTTTCGACCAGTCCGGCCATGTTGCCAGCACTCAGCGCCGACGGATACCGCTACGACGCCAGCGGCGTGTCGCGCGGCCCGGTCGAGCCCGGCCGCGATCACGGCCTCATCACTTTCGCGTTGCCGCAGGTGCCGGAAGGCCCGAAGCACCGGCCGGTGATCGCGATGGACTACAATCTGTTCGTGCGCCATTCCGGCGGCGTCGAGCGGGGCGACCCGGACGGCGCGTTCGAGGAGCGGACGCTGCAGGCATTCCGCTCCGCCTTCGAGGCCGCCTACAACGGCGACCGGACGCCGCTTTCGCTGGGCTTCCACTTCACCCTGATGAACGGCGGCGCTTACTGGCGGGCGCTGGAGCGCTTCGCGCAGGAAGTGTGCGTGCGGGACGACGTGGCCTGCATCAGCTACGCCGACCAGGTGCGCCGCCTCGAGGGTGTGGCCGAGCCGTCGACAACGAACGTCGGCGGCTGAGCCGGCCTCAGGTGGCCGGCTGGTCCTCCGGTGCGACACCGGCCGCCTCGCGCGCCAGGTAGGCCTCGTCGGGCGCCGGAAGCGGCGCGCCCTCCAGCGTCGCCTCGAAGGCACGCAGGCGCTTGTAGATGGACAGCAGCTCAACGATCGTCGGCCAGGACGCGACCAGGTACTGGAACGAGCTCGACACCTGCACAAAGGCCGAGATGATCTGCTGATAGATGCCGAAGGTGATCTTGCCGACCGCGATGGTCGGAACCAGGATCAGTGTCGGGAAGATCACGTTGGCCTGCAGATAGACGTAGCGCGCAACGTTGAAATAGACGTAGTGCGCGTAGAGGGTGAAGTAGTTCTTCCTGACATTGTGGAAGAGTTCGGCGAGCGTCGGCGGCTGGGCACGGTCGGGATTGTCCTCGCCGTAGACAAGCTCCTTGCGGTAGGCAGCCTCGACGCGCTGGTTCTTGAACTCGAGGCCCGGCAACTTCACACCGACGACCGCGAGCAGCACCGTTCCCAGCAGCGACCACACCAGCGCCGCCAGCACGAGCGGATAGGGTATCGAGCCGACGATCGGCAGCGACGTGACGTGCACCGAGAGCGAGGCGAGCAGCGGCAGGAAGGCCACCAGCGTCATGATCGAATCGATCAGACTGGCGCCCAGCCCCTGCATGGTGGAGGAGAACCGCATCGTGTCCTCCTGGATACGCTGCGAGGCGCCCTCGATGTGGCGCAGGCGCTGCCAGTAGGAGACGAAATAGTCGTTCATCGCGGTTCGCCAGCGGAAGATGTAGTGGCTGACGAAGAACAGGTTCAGCACCGCGACCGTGATGGACACGGTGGCGATCGACAGGAACTGCCAGACGCGCATGTAGAGATCCATCGCGTCGACGGAGCCCGGGGTGGTCAGCGCCTGCTGCACCATGTTGTAGAAGGGGCCGCGCCAGTTGTTGTTGAGGATGACGCTGACCTGCACCGAGAAATTGGTGACGAACAGGATGATGCCGGAGCCGAGCACCGACCAGCGCTGCCACGGATGCGGGGCGTACCACGCCCAGAACGCGTAGAAGAGCAGGATCCCGGCAAAGAAGTAGATGTAGAACCAGAGATAGTCAGGGGTGACGAAGGCGCCGAGGCCCATCACCAGCGGGGCGTCGGGACCCGCGGGCGGCATTCCGAACAACGCGCCGGCTTCCATGCCGTACGCGAACCAGAAGACCACCAGCAGCAGACTCCAGATCACCGCCGAGGCAAAGAACAGCTTCGGCCGAGGAAAGAAGGATACGAACACCGGGGCGGAATCCTCGCAGGTTGACGATCGGGCGCATCAAGACACAGATGCAGCGTTGCCGGAACCCGGGCAACGCGGCCGATGTCAGAATTGCACGATCATGGCGTTTTTTGCGCCTCGCGCGACATGAGGCAGATCGCGCCTGACAGCACCAGCACGACGGCGGCGGCGAGCGAGGCGAGCACGTAGTTGCCGGTCCAGTCGACGAGGTATCCGGCGGCGATGGGGCCGGCAATCTGGCCGACGCCGAACGCGGCCGTCATGATCGCCAGCATGCGCCGCGGCGAGGCGGGCGCCAGCGACCGCCCGGCATGAAGGCCGATGGCGGTGACGGCGACGAAGGTACCACCGAGCAGAACGCCTCCCACCAGCGGGCCGATGCGGTCGTCGGCGGCGACGCTCGCGGTGACGCCGACGGCCTCGACCAGGCAGCCGGCGGCGAAGGCACCGCGCATGCCGATGCGGTCGCCGACCTTCCACCAGAGCCAGATCGACGGGATGATGGCGAGCCCCGTGACGAGCCAGACGACCGCCTCGAACAGCCGGCTCGCCCCGCCCTCCCGGACGATGGCGATGAGGAAGGTCGCGGTGACGATGTAGCCGAGCCCGAACAGGCCGTAGGCGAGAATGAGCAGGCTGACGGGCCTCGTTCGCGGCAGGGAGGGCTCGTGGACTGCCTGATGCGCCCCGGAGGGAAGCCGCTCGATCAGCGCGGCCACGAGGAGAAGGCCAAACAGGGTAAGCGTACCGGCGCCGAACCAGGCCATGCGCCATCCGGCGCCATCGAGGATGAGCAGGGCGATCATCGCCGAGGATGAGGCGATGCCGACGCCAACGCCGCCGAAATGCACCGCCTGCAGATCCGAGCGCCCGGCGAGCGCCAGTTCGGCGAAGACGATCGCGGCCAGGAACACCATGACGATGGCGGTGACGACGCCTCCGAGAAAGCGGATCAGCAGGAAGGCCGCCATGCCGTCGGCCAGCCCCATGCCGAGCGTGAGAGCGCTGTTGGCGACAAGGCCGAGGATCAGGATGGAACGCTCGCGGCCCGTCGCCCATCCGCCCGCGGCCGCCAGAGCGCCGACCAGATAGCCGAGATAGTTGGCAGAGGCGATGAGACCCATGTCGCCCGGGGAAAGGCCGAGTTCCTCCATCATGCCCGGCAGGATCGCGGTGAACACGAATCGGCCGATGCCCATGACCGCGGCCATGCCGGCCATGCCAGCGAAAGCATAGCGAAGCGGGGTCTTTGCGGATGCTGCGAACATGGCCGCAGCATAGGTTTGATGCGCCGCAGCACAAATCCGATCGGTTGGGCCAGCCGCTCTCCCCGTCAACCTCCGTCGCAGGAGCCGGCCTGCCGGCGAGGACTGCCGATCGGGAGGTCGGCGAGCTGCCTCAGGTAAATGCGCTGCAGGTCCGTATGCGACTGGGGATCGGCGAGCCATGTGCGGCTTCGAGGCGGGCTGGGGCTGAACAAGAAAAACGACTGTGGCGGCGATGGCGGTCAGGGACTATGTAACGCCGCGACCCATCCGTTCGACATGGAGCCCTGTTCATGACCACCCATACCGGCGCGCTCTCCGCAGGCATCGATGCCGTGAAACTCGACCGTCTCGCAGAGGTCGCGGTGAAGGTCGGGCTCGACCTGCAGCCGGGGCAGGACCTGGTGCTGACCGCGCCTGTCGCGGCGCTGCCGCTGGTGCGCCGGATCGCCGTGCATGCCTACAAAGCTGGCGCCGGCCTGGTGACGCCGTTCTTCTCGGACGAGGAACTCACGCTGGCGCGCTTCCACAATGCCCCGGACGCCGCCTTCGATCGCGCGCCCGGCTGGCTCTACGAGGGCATCGCCAAGGCCTTCGAGGGCAATGCCGCGCGGCTCGCGATCGCCGGCGAGAACCCGATGCTGCTCTCGGGCGAGGACCCGACGAAGGTCGCGCGCGCCAACAAGGCGAACTCGGTCGCCTACCAGCCGGCGCTGAAGAAAATCACCGGCTTCGACATCAACTGGAACATCGTCGCCTACCCGAGCCTTTCGTGGGCTCGGCTGGTGTTCCCGAACGAGAGCGACGAAGTCGCGGTGGCCAGGCTCGCGGACGCGATCTTCGCGGCCTCGCGCGTCGACGTGGACGATCCGGTCGCTGCGTGGCGGGAACACAACGCGGCGCTGCACGCACGGATGAACTGGCTGAACGAGCAGCGCTTCCACGCTCTGCACTATACCGGCCCGGGCACCGACCTCACGATCGGCCTCGCCGACGGCCATGCCTGGATGGGCGGGGCCTCGCCGGCGAAGAACGGAATCGTCTGCAACCCGAACATTCCGACAGAGGAGGTGTTCACGACCCCGCATGCGCGCCGCGTCGAGGGCTATGTCTCCAGCACCAAGCCGCTGTCCCACCAGGGCACGCTGATCGACGACATCCGCGTGCGCTTCGAGGAAGGCCGGATCGTCGAGGCGAAGGCCTCCAAGGGCGAGGCCGTGCTGACCAAGGTGCTCGACACCGACGAGGGCGCGCGGCGCCTCGGCGAGGTCGCGCTGGTGCCGCACTCGTCGCCGATCTCGCAGAGCGGGCTGCTGTTCTACAACACGCTGTTCGACGAGAACGCCGCCTCCCACATCGCGCTGGGCCAGTGCTACACGACCTGCTTCGTGGACGGGGACAAGCTGACGGCCGAGCAGATCGCCGCCCAGGGCGGCAACAAGAGCTTCATCCACATCGACTGGATGATCGGCTCTGCCGAGATCGACATCGACGGCCTGCATGCCGATGGCCGGCGCGTGCCGGTCATGCGCAAGGGCGAGTGGGCTTAACGAGTCCGCCGGCAGGCGCACTCGCAACGGTGGTGTGTCCGTATGGAACACGCCATCGTCGCACCGCGCCGGTAGGGACGGACTACAGGCTTGACCTACCTGGCCTTCTGCAGGGCGGCAAAATAGAATCCGTCCGTCCCCGTCCTTAGCGGGGACAGGACGATACCGGGGCCGTCCGAAACGCGTACGCGCGCCGCCTGGCCGGGAAAGCGGCCCTCGAAGAGGTCTGCGTGGTCCACTGGGTCGAATCCTGGCGTCCGGGTGACGAACTGCTCGACCTGATCCTGGTTCTCCTCCCGGAACACCGAACAGGTGATGTAGACCAATCGGCCGCCAGGCCGCACGAAGCTTGCCGCCTCGTCCAGGATGCGCGCCTGCTCGACCTTGCGCAGTTCGAGCTGCTTGCGCGACAGCCGCCACTTGGCGTCGGGCCGGCGGCGCCACGTTCCCGCGCCGGTGCAGGGGGCATCGACGAGCACCAGATCCATGGCACCGCGCAGCGGCTCCAGATCACCGGCCCGCGACAGCACCTGCACGTTGCGGGTCTCGGCGCGCTTCAGGCGATCGAAGATCGGGGCAAGGCGGGTCTTTTCCGCGTCGTAGGCGAAGATCTGGCCACGGTTGTGCATGATGCCGGCTAGCGCCAGCGTCTTGCCGCCCGCGCCGGCGCAGAAGTCGAGCACCTGGATGCCCGGCTCGGCACCGGCCAGCACGGAGACGACCTGCGAGCCCTCGTCCTGGACCTCGAACCAGCCCTTGCGGAACGCCGGTTCGGCCTGAACGTTGGGATGCCTGCCGCCGCCAACGATCGGCGCGATGCGGATGCCCGCCGGCGCCAGCAGCGTCGGGGCGGGATGCGTGTCCCTCAGCTCGGCAAGGACGCGGTCGCGGTCGGCGAGCAGCTCGTTGACGCGCAGGTCCAGCGGCGGGCGGCCGGCAAGGGCCCTGCCCTCTTCCACCCAGTCGCCGCCGAAAGCCTGTTCGAGCTGCGGCACGCACCAGTCCGGGCAGTCGGCGCGCACTTCCGGTGGCGCTTCGGCAAGGTCGCGCGACGTCGCGAGAGCGATCTCGGCGTCATCCGGCGGCGGCGGCGCGAAGCGGTCGCCTTCCAGCGCCGCGTTGATGGTCTCCGGCGTCTCGCCCCATTCGAGCAGAAGCGCGCCAAAGACACGCGCTCGGGAGGTATCGGCATCGAAAAGCCATGCCGCAGAGCGACGCCGGCGCAAGGCGTCGTAGACGAGATTGCCGATCGCGGCGCGGTCGCCGGCTCCGGCGAAACGGTGCGAGAGGCCCCAGTCCTTCAGCGCATCCGCCGCGGGACGGTGGCGCCGGTCGATATCGTCGAGAACTTCAATGGCTGCAGCCAGCCGCCCGCCAAGTCGCATATGGTCTTCCCCACTTCGGCCAACCCGAACGGGGGCCCTGCTATCACGCCGCGCGGGCCGCGGGCAATGCGGGAGGGCGCATGGTGACCCTGCGCCCTCGCCTCGCGGTCTCAGGAGCTGCGAAGGTCTCGGGCAATGCGGGAGCGCGTCTTGCGAACCGTTCTCGCTATCACCAGCAGACGTAGCCACCATCGACAATGAGGTCGGTGCCGGTGACGAAGCTCGCCGCGCGCGAGGCGAGGAACACCGTCGGTCCCACCATTTCCTCAGGCGCGGCCAACCGACCCAGAGGCGTGTCGCGCGCGAAGATGCGCACCTGATCCAGAACCTCGGGACGCTTGTTCATCGGCGTCAGCGTGTAGCCGGGGCTAAGCGAATTGACGCGCAGGCCGCGTGCTGACCACTCCATCGCCAGGCTCTTCGACAGGTGGACGACGGCCGCCTTCGAAGAATTGTAGTGGGCCTGCAGAAGGTCACGATTGACGATCGTGGCCGACATCGAGGCGATGTTGATGATCGAGCCCTTGCCGCGCGGCAGCATCACCTGCGCCTCGGCCTGACAGGAGAGGAACACGCCGGCGACATTCACGTCATAGAGATGCCGCCACGTTTCGAGGTCGAGCGTCTCGGCAGCGCCCGCGCCGCCGATCCCGGCATTGTTGACGGCCACCGTCAGCGGGCCGAGTTCATGCTCGACGCGCGCGATCGCGTCCTGGATGTCCGATTTCTCGGTCACGGAGCCTGGCAGCACCAGCGCGCGGCGCCCGAGTTCATGGATGCGCGCGGCAGTCTGGTCCAGCCCGCCCTTCGATTCGTGGCCGAAGCACCCCACGTCGGCCCCCGCCTCGGCAAGCCCAATGGCGATGGCCTGGCCGATGCCACTGCCAGCCCCGGTCACGAAGGCGACCTCGCCCTTCAGAGAAAACAATTCCATGCGACCCTCCCGTCCTGGCCCCTCCACCGGCCAAGTCAACGATTGGACACGGCCCCCACCGGGCAGGCAAGAAAAAACGGCCGGCGCAGGGCCGGCCGTTTCTCAACTGTCTCGCCAGGCGGCGCCCTGCGGCACCGCCGCCAGTCCGATCAGGCGAGATCGAACCGGTCGTTGTTCATCACCTTGGTCCAGGCGGCTACGAAGTCCTTGACGAACTTCTCGTGCGCATCGTTCTGCGCGTAGACCTCGGCAAGGGCACGAAGCTCCGAGTTCGAACCGAACACGAGGTCGGCGCGGGTGGCGACCCACTTCACCTCGCCCGACTTGCGGTCGATGCCCTCGTACAGCTTCTTGTCGTCCGAAACCGCCTTCCACCTGGTCCGCATGTCCAGAAGGTTCACGAAAACGTCGGTGGTCAGGGCGCCGGGCCGGTCGGTGAGGACGCCCTTCGTCGAGCCGTCCCAGTTGATGTTGATGGCACGCAGGCCACCGATCAGGACAGTCATCTCGGGCGCGGTCAGGGTCAGCAGCTGCGCCTTGTCGATCAGCGCCACCTCGGCCGGCACCTTGAGGTCCGGGGCCTCGTAGTTCCGGAAGCCGTCAGCCTTCGGCTTCATGACGTCGAAGGCGTGGATGTCGGTCTGATCCTGCGACGCATCGGTGCGGCCCGGGGCGAACGAAACCGCCACCTCGACGCCGGCAGCGCGCGCGGCCTGCTCGACGCCGGCGTTGCCGGCCAGCACGATCAGGTCGGCGATCGAGATCTTCTTGCCGTCCTTCGCCTCACGGTTGAACTCGGCCTGGATGCCCTCGAGAACCGTGAGAACCTTGGCGAGCTGCTCGGGGCGGTTGACCTCCCAGTCCTTCTGCGGGGCCAGCCGGACGCGGGCGCCGTTGGCACCGCCGCGCTTGTCACCACCGCGGAAGGTCGAGGCCGAAGCCCAGGCCGTGCCCACGAGCTCGGAGACGGTCAGGCCGGAGGCCAGGACCTTCGCCTTGAGGGCGGCGACGTCGGCGTCGTCGACCAGCGGATGATCGACCTCCGGAACCGGATCCTGCCAGATCAGCACTTCCTTCGGCACCTCCGGACCCAGGTAGCGCGAACGCGGACCGAGGTCGCGATGGGTGAGCTTGAACCAGGCGCGGGCGAATGCCTCGGCGAACGCCTGCGGGTTCTGCAGGAAGCGACGCGAAATCTTCTCGTAAGCCGGGTCGAAGCGCAGCGAAAGGTCGGTCGTCAGCATGCGCGGCCGCTGCTTCTTCGACGGATCGGTCGGAGACGGAACGTCCTCGGGCGCGTCCTTGGCTTCCCACTGGATGGCGCCGGCGGGGCTGCGCGTCTGCACCCACTCGTACTTGAACAGATTCTCGAAGAAGAGGTTGGTCCACAGGGTCGGATGCTGCGTCCAGGTGACCTCGAGGCCGCTGGTGATGGTGTCGGCGCCGTGGCCGGTGCCATAGCTGCTGATCCAGCCGAGACCCTGGGCCTCAAGGTCGGCAGACTCCGGATCGGGGCCGACATAGCTGGCCGCGGCAGCGCCGTGGGTCTTGCCGAATGTGTGACCGCCGGCGATGAGCGCGACGGTTTCCTCGTCGTTCATGGCCATGCGGGCGAAAGTCTCGCGGATGAACGCGGCCGCCTCGAGCGGATCGCCGCTGGCGTTCGGGCCTTCCGGGTTGACATAGATGAGGCCCATCTCGGTCGCGCCGAGGGGATTCTCAAAGCTCTCAAGCTTGCGGTGAGAGAGCCACTCGCCCTCCTCGCCCCAGTTGATGTCCTCGTCGGGCTCCCAGGTGTCGACGCGCCCGGCGGCGAAGCCGAACGTGCGGAAGCCCATGGTCTCCAGCGCGACGTTGCCGGCCAGGATGAAAAGGTCCGCCCAGGAGATGGCCTGGCCGTACTTCTGCTTGATCGGCCACAGCAGACGGCGCGACTTGTCGATGTTGACGTTGTCCGGCCAGCTGTTCAGCGGCGCAAAACGCTGCTGACCACGGCCGCCACCGCCGCGGCCGTCGCTCAGACGGTACGTGCCGGCGGAGTGCCAGGCCATGCGGATGAACTGCGGACCGTAGTGGCCGAAGTCGGCGGGCCACCAGTCCTGCGAAGCAGTCATCAGCTGGCGCAGGTCGTTCTTCAGCGCCTCATAGTCGATCTTCTTGAACTCTTCGGCATAGTTGAAGTCGCGACCGAGCGGATTGGAACGCTCAGAGTGCTGGTGAAGGACGTCGACGTTCAGCCGCTTCGGCCACCAGTCCTTGTTGGTCCTAACTGCGGAGCCATGCCCGAACGGGCATTTCCCCGTGCTATCTTCCGTTTTCGCGTCCATGGATGTCTCCAATCCTGTCCTCAAAATCTACCGGGAGCCATTCCGGCCACCCGCCTCTGCAACTGCCGGCCTTGCCTCCGACGCTCCACGACGGGAGCCTTGCTTTAGCCGGCAGCGCAGACGTCTCACCCGCGCAGTGTCTTGCAGCCGCGCCGGCCCAGGAGCCCGCGATCGCCATCGAGCCGCCGGTGCGTGAGCGGCCCGGGCGCGTCGGCGCGCGCCGGTTTCAACATGGCTCGTGCCTCCCTGAGCTCGCTCCAGACAGCACCGAAAGCGGCACCTTCCGACACCACTTAGTCTGGAATTATTCCAGACTATGGAAGCACCATCATAAAGGCAAATTGCCTTTCCTGATGTTTTTGATAATCTGCGCTTATGACTTCGCTCACCGTCCGCCAGCTCCTCTATTTCGACGCTCTGGCGCAGACCCGGCATTTCGGGCGCGCCGCGGAAGTGGCCGGAGTCACGCAGCCCGCCCTTTCCTCCCAGATCGCCGAACTGGAGGCACGCCTCGGTTGCCGCCTGTTCGAGCGCGGCGGCCGGAAGGTCGAGCTTACGGCGGAAGCGGAGGCCCTGCAGCCGCGCATCAGCGCCATCCTCGCCCAGATCCGCGAGGTCGAGGATATGGCGACGCGGGGACGCAACCGCATGCAAGGCCGCTTCCGGCTGGGCATGATTCCGACGGTGGCGCCTTATCTGTTGCCGCGTCTGTTGCCGGAACTGCGCGTACGATTCCCGGAGTTGCAGCTCGAACTGCGCGAGGCGGTTACCGGCATCCTGGCCGCCGAGGCATCTGCCGGGCGCATCGACGCCTTCGTGGCGGCGCTGCCGCTCGATCAGCAGGGACTGGTCATCGAAACGCTCTTCGAAGACCGGTTCATGCTGGCCGTGCCAAAGGCCGACGCCGATTTCGTCAATCCGCCGGTGCAGCCCGAAAGCCCGGCGCTGGAGCGGCTGATGCTGCTGGAAGAAGGTCACTGCCTGCGTGACCAGGCGCTGAAGGTGTGCGGGGACGTGCGGCCGGCGACGCTCGCCAGCTTTGGCGCCACGAGTCTTACCACGCTGCTGCAGATGGTCGGGCACGGGCTGGGCGTGACGCTCATTCCCGAAATGGCGGCCGAGCCCAGCCGCTCCGTCGAGGGCCTGAAGATCGTGCCCTTCGCCGAGCCGATGCCGTCGCGCACCATTGCGCTGGCCTGGCGCCGCGGCGGACACCGGGAGGCCGAATGCCGCGACCTCGCCGGGCTGATCAGGGATGTCGCCGTGACACAGCTGCGGCGATCTCGGCAACCACCGTCGCCTCTGTCGCACTGCGCGAGCGACGCGACGCCACAAGGCAGGCCTGCGACCGCAGGATGACGCCGTCCGACAGCATCTTCAAGTGATTGGCACGCAGGGTGGAGCCGGTGGAGGTGATGTCCACAACGACGTCCGCCAGACCGGCCGCCGGCGCGCCTTCGGTGGCGCCAAGGCTCTCGACGATGCGATAGACCTGGATGCCGTGCTTCTGCGAGAAGAACTGCTGGGTCAGCCGCCAGTACTTGGTGGCGATGCGCAGACGACGGCCATGACGTTGACGGAAGTCGGCTGCGACGTCGTCGAGATCGGCCATGGTGTCGACGTCGAGCCAGGCTTCCGGCACGGCAACCACCACGTCGGCATGGCCGAAACCGAGTCGTGCGGCGACCTCCATGCGGGCGTCCCAGTCGGGATGGCACTCACGCACCAGATCCTCGCCGGTGACGCCGAGGTCGATGTTGCCCTGCGCCAGTTCACCGGCGATCTCGGAAGCCGACAGGAAGGCCACCTCGACATCGTCGCGGGTGCCGAGCGTGGCGCGATAGCGGCGTTCGTCGGAGGGCAGGTCCACCGGCAGGCCGGACTGCGCCAGCACTTCCAGCGCCTGTTCGCGCAAACGCCCCTTGGAGGGGAGAGCGAGCGTAACGGTCATGGCTGCGCCTTCCTCAGCGCCTCGATGCGGTCGAGCCAGACCGAGAAGCCTACTCCCGGGATCGGGTCCGAGGCGCCAAGCAGGGTCAGCAACCGATCGTAGCGGCCGCCGCCGACCAGCGGGCGCAACGAGCCCGAGGCGGTAATCTCGAAGACAAGGCCGGTGTAATAGTCCAGTGGTCGGCCGAATGCGGCGTCGTAGCGAACGGGCGTGGTGCCCAGGCCGGCAGAGCGGATTCGTTCGGCGCGCGCTGCGAAGGCGTCGAGTGCAGCACCCAACCGCAGCCCAACATCCTGCGAGAAGGCTTCCAAGGTCTCGGCGGCATCCTCCAGCGCCACGCGGATTTCGAGAAAGGCCTTCAGGGCAGCCAGCGCGGGCTCCGGCAGGCGCACCTTCGCCAGTTCGGCTTTCTCGGCCAGACGGCGGGCGATTTCCTCCGGCGTGCGGCCGGCGCCATGGGGAAGACCGGTGCGTTCCATCTCGGCGGCGACGTACGCCACGAGCGCCGCATGTTCGGAAAGGTCCGGCAGCGAACGGTCGATATTCTCGTTTGCAGGGATACGCGAGAGGTCGGCAAGCGCCGCGGCCAGCACCTCGGGCGCGCCGAAGGCACGGGCCAGCCGCTTCTGCCAACCGCGAGGCAGGCCGAGCGCGGCCAGGACCGCCTCGAAAACCGCCTGATCTCCGAGAGTGATTTCCAGCGCAACGCCGGGCAGCGACGCGGCAAGCAGTCCGTGGGCGTCGGCGATCACCCGCGCGTCGGCGGCGGCGGTGTCGGTGTCACCGAGGTCCTCGATGCCGGCCTGCAGGAACTCCGGGCTGCCGTCGCGCCGCTGGCGGAACACCTCGCCGAGATAGGCGTAGCGTCGCGGCGTCCCGGCACGGCTGGCGATGTGGTCGAGGCAGACCGGGATGGTGAATTCCGGCCGCAGGCAAAGCTGCGCCCCCGTTTCGCTCTCGGTAAGGAAGATGCGCCGGCGCAGGTCCTCGCCCGCCATATCGAGGAAGGGGTCGGCGGGCTGCAGGATCGGCACTTCGACCATGGCAGCCCCGCGCGTGGCGAACACGGCGCGTATGGTGGCGTCGAGGGTCATGGGCGGACCGTGCCCGTGCGCGCACCTGATCTGGGATCAGGGGGGCTAACCGTGGAGGAGAGCGCTCTACGTTGCCCCCCTCTGGCCTGCCGGCCATCTCCCCCACAGGGGGCGAGATTGGCAGCTTCGAAGATGCAGCCTCCCCAGCGACGGCGGCGATTGGCGAAAGCCAGGCGGCCGCCCGATCTTCCCCCTCGTGGGGGAGATGTCCGGCAGGACAGAGGGGGACGCAACATGGCGACCACCTCAGGCGTCCTTCGCCTTCTCGCCGGCCTGCGCGTCGAGCACGCGGCGGACGGCGGCGACGAGTTCGCTCTCCGGTACGGAGAACTGGGCCGGGCGGCCCTCGCGCCACGCGGCGTTGTCGGTGATTTCCTTCGAAAGCTGCTCGCCGAGCGCCATGTCCTTGATCTGGACCTCGCCCTTGGCGCGCTCGTCACCGCCCTGAATGACGACGCAGGGTGCACTTCTGCGGTCGGCATACTTCATCTGCGGCTTCATGCCCGAGCCGCCGAGGTACATCTCGGCGCGGATGCCGGCCTGACGGAGCTCGCCGACCATCCGCTGGTAGCGGCCAAGGCTTTCGGTGTCCCGGTCCATGACCAGCACGACGACCGGGCCCAGCACGTCGGAGGTGTCGAGCTTGCCGAGGTTCTTGAGCGCCGTCATCAGGCGCGAGACGCCGATGGAGAAGCCGGTCGCCGGGACGGGCTCGCCACGGAAGCGGGAGACAAGGCCGTCATAGCGCCCGCCGCCGCCGACCGAGCCGAAGCGGACGACCTGGCCCTCGTCGTTGGGGATCTCGGCGAGGAGCTCGGCCTCGTAGACGGGGCCGGTGTAGTATTCGAGGCCGCGCACGACCGAGGGGTCGATCTTGATGCGGTCTTCGCCGTAGCCGGCCGCGCGAACGAGCGCCTCGATCTGCTTGAGTTCCTCGACACCCTCATTGGCGGGGATCTCGCCGGTGCGGATGTAGTCGAGCACTGCGGCTATGCCGGCCTCGTCCAGCCCCGCGCCCTTGGTGAAGTCGCCCTCGCCTTCCCTGCCGCCATCCCAGCGGCCGGCGCCGAGCAGGAGCTTCACTCCTTCGGGGCCGAACTTGTCGAGCTTGTCTATGGCGCGCAGCACGGTCAGACGGCGGGCTGCGTTCTCGTCGCCGCCGAGACCGATCGCCTCCAGAACGCCGTCGAGCACCTTTCGGTTGTTGACGCGGATGACGTACTGGCCGCGCGGAATGCCCAACGCCTCCAGAACGTCGGCCATCATCATCGTCATCTCGGCGTCGGCGGCGACACCCGGCGTGCCGACCGTATCGGCGTCGAACTGCATGAACTGGCGGAAGCGGCCTGGCCCCGGCTTCTCGTTGCGGAACACCCAGCCCGAACGGTAGCTGCGGAACGGCTTGGGCAGGCGGTCGTAGTTCTCGGCGACATAGCGGGCCATCGGCGCGGTCAGGTCATAGCGCAGCGACAGCCACTGCTCGTCATCGTCCTGGAAGGAGAAGACGCCCTCGTTCGGACGATCCTGGTCGGGCAGGAACTTTCCGAGTGCATCGGTGTATTCGATCAGCGGCTGGTCGACGGGCTCGAAGCCATAGAGTTCGTAGACGGCGCGGATCTTCGCCATCATCTTTTCGAGCGCACGGATGTCGTCGGCCGTGCGGTCGGCGAAGCCGCGCGGCAGCCGCGCCCTGGTTTTCTCGATGCCCGCCATGATCGTTGGTCCGCTGGAAATACGGGAGATGTCGGCCCTTTGCCGTGCGGGCGAATAGCCCATGCATCCCGTGGCGGCAAGGCGTCTGGGCAGCAAGGTTGCAGCGGCGCGTCAGCGCGCCCCGCGTTACCTTTGGTTTACCACCTTGACAAAACGCCGCCCCAGTTCCGCCGTTTTGCCGCCAAGCAACCGAAATAACACCAGATTCGGATACGATAGCGATACGGTGGCACATCGGGGCGGCATCGCACCGAAACCACAGGGTGAGAAAAGTTCCGGCAGTCTCGCGACAGAAAGCTTAGAGTCATGTCCGCCCATCATCGCAGAGCAACCGCAAAAGTCGCAGTCGTCACGTCCGGCGGGTTCGGCCTTACGGCAAAGGACATGCGCGCGTCGGCGCAGGCGGACCACGCCTACGTGACGATGCTGCTGGCGCTCTACCCTGCCCTGGCGACGGTCGCCATCGCGGCCGTGGTCCTGTTCGGCGGCGCACCGGTCTGACCCTCGCCGCTTGATCTTCGCCTGATCCCGGCGGTCACCCCTTGCGGAGGGGGCGGACGAAGGCGGCCCGCTCCCGTTCGACCGCGCCGCGGCAGTGGCAACCCTCGATGTGGTCGTTTACAAGCCCCATCGCCTGCATGAAGGCGTAGACCGTGGTGGGGCCGACGAAGGTCCAGCCGCGCTTCTTCAGGTCCTTCGAGATCCGCTTAGAAACCTCCGTCATCGGCATGCCGACCACGGTCGCATGGTCGAGCGTGGCGGGGCGCTCGTCTGGCCCGGGCTCGAAGCTCCAGAAATAGGCCGCGAGCGAGCCGGTCTCCTCGCACAACTCCAGAGCCCGGCGGGCGTTGTTGATCGTCGAGACGATCTTGCCGCGATGGCGCACGATGCCGGGATCGGCCAGGCAGCGCTCTATGTCGGCCTCGCCGAACTCGGCGACTTTCGCGAAATCGAAGCCGGCAAAGGCGGCGCGGAAATTCTCCCGCTTGCGCAGGATGGTGAGCCACGACAGGCCGGACTGAAAGCCTTCCAGGCAGATCTTCTCGAACAGGCGACGGTCCTCGGCGACAGGGCGTCCCCACTCGGTGTCGTGGTAGCGCTGGTAGTCCGGCAGGTCGCCCGCCCAGAAGCAACGGTCCAGACCATCCTCGCCGCGAACGAGACCCGCCATGCAAAACCTCCCGGAATGCTGTTCAAAAGTTCATGGTTAACGCGGCAGGGCAGGCTTTCACCGGCAATTCACCATGCCGCGAAACCACGCGGTAACCACACCGAAACGTTTACGGACAGGCACGCATTTTAAGCAATCCGATTCACCATTCTGTTGCCGTTTGACCGCAACCCTCCTGACATCGCGGCGGGGGACATGCCAGCCGCGGACCGCTGTTCAGAGTTCGGGTGGCACATGTTCAGAACGATGTTCCTTGTCGGCGTGGCGGCGCTCGTCGCCGCGTCCACCGCGCCGGCGCAAGCCAGTGATAGATACGGCCAGAAGCCGCCGGTGGTGGTCAGCCCCGACCTCACCGCGCCCTGGGTGATGCAGCTCGGCCGACAGCCGGGCCGGGTGGTGCAGCGGGAGACCCGATACGGCGTGCGCGCGCAACCGGCCGACACGACCGGCCAGCGGGAACAGCGCCGCGCCAAGCGCCAGTGGCTGCAGCCTGACACCTCGGTCCAGACGGCCGCCGTGACCGCACCGCGGCGCAAGCAGATCCAGCCGCAGATGGATCCGAGGTTCCTGCCGCAGGTCGTCGACTACTCGGGGCCGGAGCGTCCCGGGACAATCATCATCGACAGCGCGTCGAAGTTCCTTTACCTCGTGCAGCCGGGCGGCAAGGCGCGCCGTTACGGCGTAGGCGTCGGACAGGAAGGCATGACCTGGACGGGAACGCAGACGATCACCGCCAAGCGCGAATGGCCGGAGTGGCGGCCGCCGGCCCAAATGATCGCCCGCGAGCGCGCCAAGGGACGCGTGCTTCCGGCCTACATGGAAGGCGGTCCGGCCAATCCGCTCGGCGCGCGCGCTCTCTATCTCGGTTCGACGCTCTACCGCATCCACGGCACCAACGCGCCCTGGACGATCGGCACGAACGTTTCGTCCGGCTGCATCCGGATGCGCAATGAAGATGTGACCGACCTCTACGAGCGGGTGAAGGTCGGCACCAAGGTGGTGGTCAAGTAGGCCGGGGAGGGCTGGCGCCGGCAACGGCGCCGCCACGGGAGACGAGGGGACCCGTCTCCCGGCCCGAAGGGCGGCGCGGGGGACATTTCGCGCCGCCCTTTGCCTTTTCTCAGACCCTGGAGCCCAGCGCTTCCGGCCGCGGGCCGCCATAGGCCCAGTCAAGCAGCGCCACGGTGTGGACGACCGGCAGCTTCGCCGCGCCGGCGATCTGGGTGATGCAGCCGATGTTGCCGGTGGCAACCAGCACTGCTCCCGTATCCTCGAGATTCTTCACCTTGCGGTCGCGCAACCGCGCCGAGATTTCGGGTTGAAGAATATTGTAGGTGCCGGCAGAGCCGCAACACAGATGGCCCTCGCGCGGCTCCCTGACCGTGAAGCCGGCACGGACCAGCAGTTCCTTCGGCTCGCGCGTGATCTTCTGGCCATGCTGCATCGAACAGGCGGAATGATAGGCGAGCGCGAGACCCGGCTTCACCGTGGGCTCCGGCAGATCGAGCGTCGCGAGGTACTCGGTGACGTCCTTGGCCAGCGCAGACACCCTGGCGGCCTTTTCCGCATAGGCCGGGTCGAGGCGCAGCATGAAGCCGTAGTCCTTGATGGTCGTGCCGCAGCCGGAAGCAGTGATGATGATGGCGTCGAGGCCGCCTGCCTCGATTTCGCGCGTCCAGGCGTCGACATTGACGCGGGCGGCAGCAAGGGCAGCGTCCTCCTTGCCCATGTGGTGGACAAGGGCGCCGCAGCACCCCTCCCCGGCCGGCACGACGACTTCGACGCCGAGGCGCGTCAGCAATCGCACCGTCGCCTCGTTGATGCCCGGATCGAGCACGGACTGTGCGCAGCCGGTGAGCAGCGCGACGCGGCCGCGCCGCTCGCCCTTGGCCGAATGGCTGCCCGGACGGGACACCGGCGACGGCGCGGGCACGGCGCGCGGCGCGAGATTGAGCATCGACGCCAGCGGCTTCAGCGAAGCGCTGCGGGCAAACAGGCCGGCGAAGGGCCTACCGAGGGCGGCAAGCTTCAGCGCGGCGCGGAAGCGCGCCGGGTGGGGAAGGACGAAGGCCAGCGCCGAGCGGATCGCACGTTCGAGGAAGGGCCGGCGATAGGTCTTCTCGATGTGGGCGCGCGCATGATCGACCAGGTGCATGTAGTTCACGCCCGACGGGCAGGTCGTCATGCAGGCCAGACAGGAGAGGCAGCGGTCGACATGGGTGACGATCTCACGGTCCGCCGGGCGGCCGTTCTCCAGCATGTCCTTGATGAGGTAAATGCGGCCGCGCGGGGAGTCGAGCTCGTTGCCGAGCGTCACATAGGTTGGGCAGGTCGCGGTGCAGAATCCGCAATGCACGCATTTGCGCAGGATCTTTTCCGATTCGGCAACATGCGGATCGGCAAGCTGGGTGGCGGTGAAGGAGGTTTGCATCAGCCCATCCGTCCCGGGTTGAGAATGCCCTTCGGATCGAACTGCTCCTTCAGGCGTCGCGACAGGGCGGCAAGCGCCGGCGGCTGCGGCTCGAAGACGGGCACGGCGGCGCGGTGGGCCGCGTTTGCCCTGAGCAGGGTCGCATGGCCGCCGCCGAACCGGCGCACGAGGCTTCGCAGCAGGTCTGCCTCCGGGTCGTCGTACATGCGCACCCAGAGGAGGCCGCCGGCCCAGTCATAGAACAGTTCCGCCGGCACCGAGCGCCGCAGTTCCAGCGCCAAGCGATGGCCTTCGGTCGGCGCCATGGAAATGCGCCAGACGGGCCGCTCGGTTCCATCGGCGAAGGGCAGGCAGTCGCGCAGCGCGCGCCAGAGCGCCTTGGACGCGTCCCCAGTGATTTCCTCGAAGCCGTGTCCGCCGAACAGGTCGCGCAGATGGGCGACGCGGTAGTCGACGGACGGACCGAAACCCTCGACACGCAGGATGGTGGCGGCCCCGTTAAGCATCTGCGAGGCCTTCGAGGCGATCCCCTCCGGCAGGTGCGCCGCACTGGACACCTCGGCCGGCGATCCCATCGCCAGCGTCATGGCGGCGACGGCGGCGTCGTCCAGCAGCCCGGGCAGGACCAGCGTCGTCTCGGTGGGCGCGGCCGGCAGCACCTTGAAGGTCACGTCGGTGACGACGGCGAGCGTGCCCCAGGAGCCGGCCATCGCCTTGGACAGGTCGTAGCCGGTGACGTTCTTGACCACTCGTCCGCCCGACTTGAAGGCTTCGCCGCGGCCGGTCACGGCATGGATGCCGAGGATATGGTCGCGGGCCGCGCCGGCCTTGATGCGACGCGGACCGGAGAGGTTGGAGGCCAAGACACCGCCGATGGTACCATGGCCGGGTTCCACGCCGAGAAGCAGGGGCGCGCAATCCATCGGCTCGAAGGCGAGCTCCTGCCCGCGCCCGGCAAGCAGCGCCTCGATCTCGGAGAGCGGCGTGCCAGCCCTGGCGGAGAGCACCAGTTCCTCCGGCTCGTAGAGAGTCACGCCCGACAGCTTCGAGAGATCCAGCGTGTGTTCGGCCTGCTGCGGACGGCCGACGCCGCGCCGCGATCCGCCTCCGACGATCTCGAGTGGCGCCTCTGCCGCGAGCGCCCATTGGATGGCGTCTGCAACTTCCGATGCAGCGTTGGGGATGAAAGTGGTCAAGTGAACATCCTGTCGGGAACCGACTGATACGAGACGCGCCGCGCCCTAGAAGCGCGGAATATCCGGGAAGGGCAACTTACCCGCATGCACATGCATGCGGCCGAGTTCGGCGCAGCGGCGCAACTGCGGGAAGACCTTTCCGGGGTTGAGGAGGTGGTTCGGGTCGAAGGCGCATTTCACGCGCATCTGCTGGTCGAGATCGGCCTGCGAGAACATCTCCGGCATCAGGTCGCGCTTCTCGACGCCGACGCCGTGCTCGCCGGTGAGCACGCCGCCGACCTTGACGCAGAGACGCAGGATGTCGGCCCCGAAGGCTTCGGCCTTCTCCAGCTCGCCCGGCTTGTTGGCGTCGTAGAGGATGAGCGGGTGGAGGTTGCCGTCGCCCGCATGGAAGACGTTGGCCACGCCGAGTCCGTAGTGCCGCGAAAGCTCGCGCATTCCGGCAAGCACCTTCGGCAGTTCCTTGCGGGGGATGGTGCCGTCCATGCAGTAGTAGTCGGGCGAGATGCGCCCGACCGCCGGGAAGGCAGCCTTGCGCCCTGCCCAGAACCGCAGGCGCTCCTCTTCGGAGGTGGAGACCCTGCAGGTGGTGGCGCCGTTCGCCCGGGCGATGGCCTCGACCCGCTCGATCAGATGGTCAACCTCCACGACCGGCCCGTCGAGCTCGACGATCAAGAGCGCCTCGCACTCCAGCGGGTAGCCAGCATGGACGAAATCCTCGGCCGCCTTGATAGCCGGCAGGTCCATCATCTCCATGCCGCCGGGGATGATGCCGGCACCGATGATGTCGGCGACGCACTGGCCGCCCTGCTCGTTCGTCGGAAAGCCGATGAGGACGGCACGCGCGGTATCGGGCTTCCGCAGGATGCGGACGGTGACCTCGGTGACGACCCCGAGCAGTCCTTCGGAGCCGGTCATGACGCCGAGCAGGTCGTAGCCCTCGGAGTCGAGGTGCTTGCCGCCGAGCCGGACCACCTCGCCGTCCATCAGCACCATCTCGATGCCGAGGACGTTGTTGGCGGTCAGTCCATATTTGAGGCAGTGCACGCCGCCGGAATTTTCCGCCACGTTGCCGCCGATCGAGCAGGCGATCTGCGAGGACGGATCGGGCGCATAGTAGAACCCCTGCTCTTCCACCGCGCGGGTGATGCCGAGGTTGGTGACGCCGGGCTGCGCCACCACCACCCGGTTGAGGTAGTCGACTTCGAGGATCTGGTTGAAGCGGCTCATCACCAGCAGCACGGCGTCGGCGAGCGGCAGCGCCCCGCCCGACAGAGAGGTTCCCGAGCCGCGCGGGACGACGCGGATCTTGTGCTCGTTGCAGTAACGCAGGACCGCAGAGACCTGGGCGGTCGTCTCGGGGAGGACGACCACCAAGGGAAGCTGGCGATAGGCCGTCAGCCCGTCACTCTCGAAGACGCGCATCTCGTTGACCGTATCGACCACGCCTTCGCCGGGCACGATGCGGCGCAGGTCGGCCACGATCTCGGCGCGGCGGCCCAGCGTGCCGGCATCGGGCTCGGGCATGGCTAATCCGGACATGCGATCAATCTCCCTTCGGCCCATCCTTACGACAGTGTCAGTCGCCCGCAAACCATGGCACCGAGGCCGCGCGACCATGCTGGCGTCCGGCCAGAGCAAAATCGGGAAATAAACGAGCGGAATGCAGGCTGTCCAACGGCATTTGCGACGGCATCGTTTGACGTTTCCCGCGCGGCAACACTATCGTCAGCCATGAACATGGCCCCCGTCACGACCGGTATGCATTACCTTGACGCGCGCCCGCCCGAAGGGATGCGGATCTACGCCATCGGCGACGTGCACGGGAGGCTCGACCTGCTGCTGCCGCTGCACCAGCGGATCATGACGGAGCTGCAGCAGGACAAGCCGGACGACTGGCGGGTCATCCATCTGGGCGACTACGTCGATCGCGGCCCGCACTCACGCGGCGTGATCGAGCTTCTCATGAAGCTGCAGGCACACGACCCGCGCTATATAATGCTCGCGGGCAACCATGACGTCGGGCTCGTCGACTTCCTGATGAGTCCCGTGCAGGATTCGCTGTTCATCGAGTTCGGCGGCATCCAGACGGCGCGGTCCTACGGCGTCACCTACGACGCCGCGCGCAGCCTCGAGCAGTTCTGCGGCGAACTCATCGAGGCGATTCCGCTGGCGCATCTGCAATTCCTGCAGAACAGCGCGCCGAGCGCGACGTTCGGGGACTTCTTCTTCTGCCACGCGGGCGTGCGCCCGGGCCACCGGCTCGACGAGCAGGAGCCCCAGGACCTGATGTGGATCCGCAAGGGCTTCCTCGACTACAACGGCCTGCTAGAGAAGGTGATCGTCCACGGTCACACGGTGACCAGCGAACCGGAAGTCCTGCCCTATCGGGTCAACGTCGACACCGGAGCATGGAAGTCCGGCGTGCTGACCGCCTTTTGCGTCGAGGGCGACAACAAGCGCCTGATCATGGCCAGCGAGCGCTGAGGCAGCGCCTCGCGGGTCAGCGCGAGGAGATGCCGTAGCCGTCCACGACGAGCTTGTCGCTGGCGTCCACGGAATACACGCCCAGGCCGCAGAAAATGAGGGCGATGAGCATCATGAAGGAAAGAAGCGCGGCGCGCATTGGTCGGTCCCTGTTGTCCCCGTCTCGTCAATAGGCATCCCTGCACGAACGCGGTTACGAATGCGTTTGCGATACGGGGGTGAACTTTCGCGGCGTCGAGGCGGTTCCCGCGAAAAGCGGCCGGCTTCTAGGCTTTCGGCGGGGCAAAAGCCAGACGACGGGCGAGCCCATGCCCAAAACTTTGGCGGTGTGACTTCCACGCCACGGGTAAGACCACCCTGGGGGGGCGGCTCAGATCAGCGACACCCAGGCACGGGCGATCGCCAGCCCGGTGGCATCTGCGGCGGGACCGTGGCGCGCAGCCTCTTCTTCCATCCGCTCGGCCCAGCCCGGCCGATGCAGGGCGAGATGGTCGCGGTTGTCCTCGGTCCAGCGGCGCACCACCGGCCGGTCGGCCTCGAAATGGAACTGGATGCCGTAGGCCGCCCGGCCGACGCGGAAGGCCTGATTCTCGGCGGTCGAGCTGGAGGCCAGATGCACTGCGCCGGGCGGCAGGGTGAAGGTGTCGTCGTGCCACTGAAAGATACGGAAGGTTGAAGGAATCCCCGCAAACATCGGATCGGCCGCGCCCGTCTCGGACAGGCTCACCTCGCACCAGGCGAATTCCGGCGCAGCGCCGATCAGGTTCGTCCCGCCGAAGGCCCGCGCCAGAAGTTGGCTGCCGAGGCAGATGCCGAGCATGGCCCTGTCGCGTTCGGCAAAGTCGCGGGCAAGGTCGAGCAGCGCCGGAAAGTAGGGATGCGCGTCATCCGCCAGCGCGTTCTGGCCACCGCCGAGGATGACGACGGCGTCGTGCGAGGCGGCGTCGGCCGGAAGGGGATCGCCGAGATACGGCCGACGGATGTCAACCTCGGCGCCGACTTCCGCAAGCGCGGTGCCGACCTGGCCGAGGCCCGTGCCCCGATAGTTCTCTATCGTCAGAACCCGCATTCCCGCTCCCCGGATGTTCTCGCCCGGACGAGCGGCTATCATGGCGTTCGCGGATGCGGAAGGGACTGAACAGGCGGAATGCCGTACCAGAACCGGGTCGACCCCTTCGGAGAAATACTGGCCGTTGCGGCGCGCGGCCTGTTCACCGGCAATCGCGGCGTCATCCACGATCCGGCGACGCGCACGCTGCTCAAGCGCCGCTGGACCACGAAGGCGTGGATCATCTGCGACTGTGGCTACAAGGGGTACAGGCGCGACGTGATGGGCAGCAACGTCCCGGGCGGCGGCGCGGGATGGACCAACCTGTTCTTCCTCGATGAGGTGACCGCGCTGGCTGCCGGGCATCGCCCGTGCTTCACCTGCCGCTCCGAAGCGGCCAACGCCTTCTCGCGCTGTTTTGCCGGGCCGGATGCCCCATCGCGAACTCCCGCGCCGGAGATGGACCGGCGCCTGCATGCGGAGCGGCTCGCCTCGGGCGGAACGGCGCGGGTGCTCGACCGTGACGAGATCCGCTACCTACCCGACGGCGTGATGGTCGCGGCGGGCGAGCGGTGCTTCTGCCGACGCGGGGGACGCTGGCTCGAATGGCATTTCGAAGGCTACCAGCCGGCCACGCCGCCCGATCCGGACGCGCCGCTTCGCATGGTCACCCCGCCCTCGACGGTGGCGGCAATCGCGGCGGGCTATAGCCCGGTGTGGCACCCTTCGGCCGGCGCGCGCGCCTGAGGCGTCAGCCGATGCGCTTCCAGTAGAGGCGCGTGCCGGTCAGGCCACCATGCGGCTTCAGGGCATAGTCGGGAATCTCGCCCGCAAAGACGAAGCCCAGGCGCTCGTAGAAGCCCGAGGCCCCTTCCTCCGTCGCGGTGTCGAGCACGAGCAGCGTGCGCCCGCGCTCCCCGGCAAGCGCCTCGGCCATCCCCATCAGGCTGGTCGCGATGCCGCGGCCGCGGAAGGCGGGCAGCGTCATCATCTTGGCGATCTCGGCTCGGTGCGGCTGGTTGGGCGGCAGGTCCAGCAGAAGCGTCACCGTGCCGACGATCCTGTCGTCCGCCCAGGCACCGAGCACGATGCGCTCGCCGCGCTCGGCGGCCGCGAGCGAGCTCTCCCAGAAGGCGGCGGCCCGTTCGGGCTCCAGCGGGTGCATGAAGCTGACCGAGCCACCGGACGCGACGGTTTCGATCAGCAGGTCCGACAGCATCGCGACCACGCGCGGCTCCGGCGCGAGCGGCCCGATCTCGATGGTCTCAGCTTCGCGCGAGGGCCACGACATAGGTGCAGGACTCCGATGTCTCGTTGACGAAATCCGTGTCGGCGGGCGGACCAAAGCCGAGGCAATCGCCCGGCTGGAGGCTATGGCGCTGCGGACCCTGCACAATCGTCAGGCGCCCGCTGCGCACCCAGACGGCCTGGCGGATGCGTGCATAGGATGAGGCTGGAAGCGATACGCGGGCGCCGGCCGGCAGCTCGACCTCGACAATCTCGACGGGGTGGTCGGGCCGGCTGAAGACCTGGCGGCGGACATAGCCGCTGGCGGGGTCGCGCCACACCTGCTGTTCCGAGGCGCGCACCAGCAGGTCGCCGCCTTCCGCGCGCAGCAGCAGTCCCGCGAGCGTTAGATCGAAAGCGCCGGCGATCTTCACCAGCATGACGGCGGTGGGGCTCATCTCCCCGCGCTCGATCTTGCTGACCGTCGCCTTGGCGACGCCGGCACGCGCGGCAAGGTCGGCGAGCGACCAGGCGCGCGCCTCCCGCTCCAGGCGGATGCGACGGGCGATGCCCGCGCTCGCATCATCCACTATGATGTCCATTCGTCTCTTTTAATGGACGATGCCTGTGTGTGCAACGAGCGATGGCTTGACCACGCCACTCGGGTTGCGCATGGACGAGCCATGCGTGCCAATTACCGGATGCAGCGCCTCTTCGTGCCGGACGACCTCGGACCGGACGGCCGGATCGAGCCCAGCCGCGAGCAGGCGCATTACCTCACCAACGTGCTGCGCAAGGGCGACGGCGACGAGTTGCTCGTCTTCAACGGCCGCGACGGCGAATGGCTGGCGGCCATCGAGGCGGTCTCGAAGAAGGCGATCCGGCTACGCCTCGTGGAGCAGGCGCGGCCGCAACCGCCGACGCCCGACCTCGTCTACTGCTTCGCCCCGCTGAAGCAGGGGCGGCTGGACTATCTGGTCCAGAAGGCCGTGGAGATGGGCGCCGGCGTGCTGCAGCCGGTCGCCACCCAGCACACGCAGGTGACGAAGCCGGGCATCGACCGGCTGCGCGCCAACGCCATCGAGGCGGCGGAGCAATGCGGCATCCTGGCAGTTCCGACGGTGGAGCCTGTGGTCTCGCTCGAGCGACTGCTGGCCGGCTGGGAGCCGGGCCGGCGAATGATCTTCTGCGACGAGGATTCGTCCACAAACAATCCGCTTCCCGCCCTGCAGGCGATCGAGGAGCGCAAGCTCGCCCTGCTCGTCGGGCCGGAAGGCGGGTTTTCTGATGCCGAGCGATCGCAGCTGCGCGCCCTGCCCTTCGTCACCGCGATTCCGCTCGGACCCCGCATCCTGCGAGCCGACACGGCGGCGGTGGCGGCACTTGCGCTCATCCAGGCGACGATCGGCGACTGGTAGGGCGACCACTAATCCGTAGCTTGCCAGCGCGCCGATAGCGTGCCAGAAGCGCGGCCCGCAGCGCCGGCGTCGTGCATCCACCCCCGACCGGCCCATCCTGCTCCGACAGCATCAAACTCCAGGGACGCCGGCCATGGCACGCGCGATCGGTCTCGATTTCGGTACGACCAACTCTGTCGTCGCGATTGCCGACGCGGCATCGGGCTCGACGCATTCGATCCCCTTCACCTCGAAGGCCGGCACATTCGATTCGATGCGCACCGCGCTCTCGTTCATGAAGGCGCAAGGCGCGTCGGGGCTGGCGGAACTCGGCATCGAAGCCGGCCAGGCGGCAATCGAGACCTTCATCGACAATCCCGGCTCCGCCCGGTTCTTCCAGTCGATCAAGACCTTCGCGGCAAGCGCGGCGTTTCAGTCGACCACCGTGCACGCCCGCCGGTTTTCCTTCGAGGACCTGATGGAGGCCTTCCTGCGCCGGCTGCAGGACTATGCCGGCGGCGGTTGGCCGGCCGGCACCTCACATCTCGTCGTCGGACGTCCGGTGCGCTTCGCCGGCACCAACGCGAACGAGGCGCTGGCGCTGGAGCGGTACGGCGCGGCGCTGTCGCGCTTCGGCTTTCCGCAGGTGCACTATGTCTACGAGCCGGTCGCCGCGGCCTACTGGTTCGCGCAGGGTCTGACGCGCGACGCCACCGCGCTGGTGGCGGATTTCGGCGGCGGCACCACCGACTATTCGTTGATCCGCTTCGAGCGCCAGGCCGGCCGGCTGAACGCGGTGCCGATCGGCCATGGCGGTATCGGCATCGCCGGCGACCAGTTCGACTACCGGATGATCCAGAACCTCGTCGCGCCCGAGATCGGCAAGGGCAGCAAGATCAAGAGTTTCGGCAAGCTGCTCGACCTGCCGGCCAGCTATTTCGCCAGCTTCGCGCGCTGGAACCAGCTCTCGATCTTCAAGACGACGCGCGAGTTCACCGAACTGAAGTCGCTGCTGCGGCAGGCGGTCGAGCCGGAAAAGCTGCAGCTCTTCATCGACCTCGTGGACTATGACGAAGGCTACCGCCTCTACCAGGCGATCTCGGCCACCAAGATGGCGCTGTCGCACAACGAGGAAGCCGAGTTCCACTTCGGACCGCTCGGGGATGCCGGCCGCAAGACGGTGAAGCGCGCCGATTTCGAGACCTGGATCGCCGACGACCTCTCGCGCATCGAGCGTACGCTCGACGACGTGCTCGCCGAAACCCGCACGCCCCCCGGCGCGATCGACAAGGTCTTCCTGACCGGTGGTACCTCGTTCGTGCCCGCGGTGCGCCAAATCTTCGAGCGCCGCTTCGACGGCTCGAAAATCGAGAGCGGCGGCGAACTCCTGTCGATCGCGCACGGGCTCGCGCTCATCGGCGAGAGCGGCGAGATCGATCGCTGGACGGTGGAAACTCCCGTGCGCGCAGCCTGAGCGTCAAGCAACGGATTGGTCTTTCTCAAGGCTCGATCAGGATTTTTCGCTTGCGACAGGGCGCGCCCTTCGGCCATCAAACGCGCGCTTGTTGTCGGGCCTAAGGCCCGGAGAGGAATAACTGCATGGCTCGCGACACCACCGACTCGCGCCCGATCGAAGGAATGGACGAGCTCGTCGGCTACCTCGCCGACGGCTGCAAGCCGCGCGACAAGTGGCGCATCGGGACAGAGCACGAGAAGTTCCCCTTCTATGTCGACGGCAACGCGCCCGTTCCCTACGGCGGCGAGCGCGGCATCCGCGCCATTCTCGAAGGCATGCAGAAGACGCTGGGCTGGGACCCGATCCTCGACGACGGGCGCGTGATCGGCCTGGTGGAACCGACCGGCCAGGGCGCCATCAGCCTGGAGCCCGGCGGGCAGTTCGAGCTGTCCGGCGCGCCGCTTGAGACGATCCACCAGACCTGCCGGGAAGGCAACGCCCATCTCGCCCAGCTTCGCGAGATCGCGGAGCCGCTCGGCATCCGCTTCCTCGGCCTCGGGGGCAGCCCGAAATGGTCGCTCGCCGAAACGCCGAAGATGCCGAAGTCCCGCTACGAGATCATGACCCGCTACATGCCGAAGGTCGGCCGCTTCGGGCTGGACATGATGTACCGGACCTGCACGATCCAGGTGAACCTCGACTTCGAGAGCGAGGCCGACATGCGGCGCAAGATGCAGGTGTCGCTGAAGCTGCAGCCCCTCGCCACCGCACTGTTCGCGAACTCGCCCTTCACGGAGGGACGGCCGAACGGCCTGCAGAGCTGGCGCGGCGAGATCTGGACCGACACCGACAACCAGCGCTCGGGCCTGCTGCCCTTCTGTTTCTCGCCCGACTTCGGCTTCGCCGACTATGTCGAGTGGGCGCTCGACGTGCCGATGTATTTCGTCATCCGGGATGGCCGCTACCACGACATGACGCACCTGACCTTCCGGCAGTTCATGGACGGGGCGGCCCACAACTCGGTGCCGGACGGCTACGCCACGATGGGCGACTGGACGAACCACCTGTCGACGCTGTTCCCCGACGTGCGGCTGAAGCGCTTCCTGGAAATGCGCGGGGCCGACGGCGGCCCCTGGCGGCGCATCTGCGCGCTACCGGCCTTCTGGGTCGGGCTTCTCTACGACCCCGAGGCGCTGGACGCTGGCGAGGCGCTCACCCGCGACTGGACGTTCGAGGAAGTGCGCGAGCTGCGCGACGCCGTGCCTGCCGAGGGCATCTCCGCCAAGTTCAGGGGGACCAGCCTGCGCGAGATCGGACGTGACGTCCTGAACATTTCGCGGCTCGGGCTGAAGAACCGCAGCCGCAAGAACCGCGACGGCTATGACGAGACGACCTTCCTGACGACGCTGGACGAGGTGATCGCGCGCGGCACCACCAGCGCCGAGGAAATGGTCAACGCCTACCACACGCGCTGGGGCGGCTCGATCGAGCCGGTGTTCCTGGAATACGCCTACTGAGGCAGTCGGACACGGCAGCGGGGGCTGCCGTCAGCGGCTGCCTGGACGCGGACATGTCACGCGGCCGCAGTCGGGAAAGAGGATCCGCTTTCTGACGGATCACAGGATCGCCACACCCTGCTTTCGCAGGCTTTCCCGCCGACAGATTCGATTGGCAAGCCGGCTTCGGCTGATTAGCTTTCCTCCCATCCCGAACAGACGGAAGGAAGCCACCTCCTCTATCTACCAGGCAACCAGATACAATAGATACAAATTTCACGGCGACGCGACATATCAATATCGTGTCTTTCACTCATATTGGCCGACCCAATAGCAATCTTCAGGGAGGCCCAGGGGTGCCGTCAGACCAGGAGATCAATTTCCACCGAAGTTTTCTCAATCTCAAACTGGCCCTGGAGATCTGGAACGAGGATTATACTCATCAGAACACGCGTGGCGGCCCTCCGGGACGGCCGAAACGGCGCGAAGTTGATCCGGTCTACGACTACCACGTCCATCAGGGGCCGCATTATCCTGCGAAGCCTCCCGGCGACACGCCCGACAAGAGATACAGCGCGTTCCTGGCGCGCAGCGACGGCAGCCTCGAACCCCTGACCATCATCACCAAGAGGGGCCTGTCGGGCCAGAATTTCCACATCGCGGCCACGCAATGGGAGCTCATGAACAGCACGCTGTGCGGCGCCTCCAGGTTCAAACCCGTCGTGAACGCGATGATGCAGGTGACGGGCCACTATGCAAACGTTCGAGACACGCAGCTCATCCGCCCCGCCGGGATCGGCCTGGCCAAGCCCGAGGAGTGCATCGAGAACGGGGTACCGCTCTTCCTCTGGCTGAACGAGATCCGCAACGGCACCTCGGTGAGCGACGCGCCTCCCCCGGAGGGATGGGAGACGTTCAAGGAGTTCCACGGCGGCATCAATGTCGTGGTGCTGCCGAACGGCGAGGTGGTCAGCGCCGAGGGCAAACTGTTCCAACGAAACAACGGCACGACCTATTCGGTGATCTCCCCGATCGACTTCTGGGCCCCCGGGTCACGCGTGGTCGCGGCAGGCATCCGCAGTCTCACCAACAGGGCAGGCGCGGCGGCCGTGAGAGCGTTGAGGGCGATGAGGACGCCCTCGAAGGACCTCGCCGTCCTTTCCGCGCGCCGGCTGTCGGGAACCCTGCCCGGGGTGGCCGTCTCCTCGCGCGGCGTTCTCCCCGTGGAGCACGTCGGACGAAGGACCTTCATCATGGGCGATGACCTGGCGGAATTCCGGACCCTGATGGCCGGGGCGCAACCGCAGGCGGGGTTCTACGACGTGGTAATCCACGGTGACATCACCTCCTTTCACATCCTGCTGAGGGCCGGCAACCAAAAGGTCTGGCAGGAAGTGAGCGTTCGCGAAGTTGCCGGCATTATCGGTCCCCGGCTCGCACCCGGCGACAAGATCCGACTGCTGGCCTGCGACGTCGGCACCACAGGAGGCCCGGCCCAGCAGCTCGCCAACGAACTGAACCGCACGGTCTGGGCATCGAGCACGAAGGTGCCCGCAGTCCCCAAGACCACCGGTTCGCGGGACGTCTTCGTGCCGAGACAGGGCGGGAAATTCTACGAGTTCGTCCCCGAGCGCGGAGCGGCGAAGCTGTCGGGCAGCGGGGGGAAGGTCACCGGAAATGAAGTCCAGGGCACCATCGACCGGGCCCGGTGAACGGGGGACCGAACTTGCCGCTGAAATGCAGGAGGTTTCGGCAGGACTCGGATGGTGGAACAGCGCGCATTAAGAACGGCCGCCATGACGCTGCTGATACGCTCCCCCTTATCCTCGATCGGACGAAATGCTCCCTTCCGCACGTCCCCCTTGCTTCATCAGCGTCAGGACCACGTCCAGCGTTGCCGACCAGGAGGCTTCGAGTTCAGGTGTCAGGTCCCCGCCAAGCAGGCCCGAGATCGTCTGCAGCATCGCGGTCCGAAACGTGGCGTAGTGGTCCGGCTGGACGCCATAGCCGACGTGCTTGCGGCCCAGCGCCTGCAGGCCGATGGTCATGTGCTTTCGCCGCTCGAGACCTGACACGACGCTGCGCAGCATGTGGGTGAGCATCATTCCCTGGGCGGTCGTGCCGTTGACGAACAGGCGCTCCAGTTCCGGTCGCAGGGCAAACATGTTGGCGTAGAAGCGCGTGGCGAAGTCTGAAGGATCGTCGAGCAGGCGGCTAATCGAGCGCTGTGCCGGGGCAAACGGGCTGGGGTCGGCGAAGGAATCGACGGAGAGAAGCTCGATCTCCTTTTGCTTTCCGCGAAGCCTGACCATCCTGGCTTCGGCGACCGAGAGCGCCCCTTCCGGAAGCTTGTCGGCCAGGGCGCGCGAGACGAGGATCGGGCCGGCGAACTCTTTCGTCATCGACTCGATGCGGCTCGCGGTGTTCACGTCGTCGCCGATGATGGTGAACCGGCGCAGCGTCGGATGGCCGACCTCGCCGACGATGGCGTTGCCGAAATGCAGGCCGATGCCGATCCTGACGCGGACGCCGAAGGAGCGGGCGAGCTCCTCGTTCAGCCGCTCCAGGGCCTCGACCATCCCGAAGGCGGCCCGGACGGCCCTGCCGCAGACCCGCGCGGGATCGGCCTCGTCCAGCCCGAAGAGCCCGCAGATCTGGTCGCCGACATAGTGGCTGATGATTCCGCCGTTGAGCAGGATCGGGTCGCCGAGGGCCTCGAAGAAGCGGTTGAGGATGTGGACGATGTCGAAGGCGCTGTTGGTGTCGGCGAGCGCGGTGAAATCGCGCATGTCGCAGAACAGGATCGCAAGCTGGCGCTCCGCACCCGCCTCGCGGCCGATCGTCTCGGCGCGAAGCTGGTTCGCGGTCGCCTCGCTGAGGACGATACGCTCCAGCGCGATGTCCCCCCGCACCGATGCCTGGCAGGCCAGACGGATCGTCCGGTCCCAGCCGCGGGCCCGAGCGAGCTCCGCCTCGCGCCTTGTCGGAGGCGAAAGGTGCGAGGCCCCGTCCAGGATCCGCACGCGGCAGGTCGTACAACGGCCGTTGCCGCCGCATTCGTGCCAGTGTGTGATCTTGTTGGCGATCGAGACGTCGAGGAGTGTCGCGTCCGCGCTGCCGGTCTCGACCGTCCTGCCCGCGCATCGGTACCGAACTGCCGGCATTCGACCTTCCCCCTCCGGGTCTGATCCGTTCGGTCGCGAGGGCTGGAAGACCTTAGCGCGGCAGGCGGGGCGGCGCCAGCCCGGTCGTCGGTCGCGTCGTTCCCGGCGGATCGGAAGCGGCGCCGCGCAGCCCCTCGTCATTCCCCCGCCCCAATGTTTGCGCTAGAGTCCGCCCAACACGTCATCGGAGGATCGCCATGCCCACGCTCTTCGACATGCTGAACAATGCGCAGGACGGCCAGGGCATGGACCTGCTCGCGCGGCAGTTCAACCTTTCGCGGCAGCAGGCGGAGCTTGCCGTCGAGGCGCTGGCGCCGGCATTCAGCCAGGGGCTGAAGCAGAACGTGTCGGATCCCTACGGCATCGCCAATTTCCTGCAGGCGCTATCAAGCGGCCAGCATGCCAAGTATTTCGAGGACGCCCAGGCCGCGTTCTCGCCGCAGGGCGTGACGGAGGGCAACGGCATCCTCGGCCATCTGTTCGGCTCGAAGGATCTTTCTCGCGCCGTCGCCGCGCAGGCGGCGCAGGCGACGGGCATCGGTCAGAACATCCTGCAACAGATGCTGCCGGTCATCGCCTCGATGATCATGGGCGGGCTGTTCAAGCAGACCGCCGGGCAGGCCCAGCAGGCACAGGCAAGCAACAACCCGCTCGGCCAGATCCTCGAACAGATGATGAGGCAGGGCGGCATGGGCGGCCAGCCCCAGGCGGGCGGTTCCGGCGGCGCGCCGGACAATCCGCTGGGTCAGATTCTGGAAGGCATGTTCGGTGGAGGTGCGGGGCAGAGGCCGGCCGGAGGAGGTGGCGACAATCCGCTCGGGCAGATCCTCGAAGGGATGTTCGGTGGCGGCGCCGCGCAGCGCCAGGCACCACAAGGCGGGAGCCCGGCGGGCAGCAACCCGATGGACAATCCCTTCGGGAAGATGCTGGAGGAGATGCTTGGAGGCGGGGCGCGACAACCGGAGCAGTCCGAGCCGGAGGAGCCCCAGGCGCAGCGGCCGCGCACCAACTCAAGCGGGCGGCCGCGCACCCCCTATGACGACCTTTTCGGCGACATGTTCGACGCCGGCGCGAAGACACGCGACGAATACCAGAAGGGCGTGGAATCGATCTTCGACCAGTTCACCAGGGGCATGGACCGCTACCGCTGAACCGCCGGAACCTGCCAACGTACCCTTCGAAGCGGCGGGGGCCGCCGGCGCCGCCTCAGGATCCGCCGGTGCGGTGACGCCGCAGCCGAAATCGGCTAAGCTGCATGCCTGTACGCTCGGGTGGTACGAGATGGAACGTCGTCTCACCGCGATCGTCGCCGCGGACGTCGTCGGCTACAGCCGGCTCATGGGCCTTGACGAGGCCGGCACCCACTTCGCCCTGAAAGCGCATCGCTCGGAACTGATCGAAGCCGCCATCGCCCGGCATGGCGGCAGAATCGTGAAGCTGACCGGCGACGGGCTGCTGGCGGCGTTCGGCAGCGTGGTCAGCGCGGTCGAATGCTCCGTGACGATCCAGCGCGGGATGCTGGAGCGCAACGAGGGGACGCCGCCGGATCGCCGGATCCAGTTCCGCATCGGCATCAACCTCGGCGACGTGATCGTCGATGACGACGACATACTGGGCGACGGCGTCAACGTCGCTGCGCGCCTCGAATCGATCGCACCGCCCGGCGGCATCTTCATATCGACCTTCGTGCGCGACCAGATCGGCGAACGGCTGGACCTCGCCTTCGAGGACATGGGCGAGCGTGCGTTGAAGAACATCGCCCGGCCTGTCAGGGTTTTCCAGGTGGCCTGGGAAGGCGACCGGCCAAAGCCGTGCGGGGAACTCGCGACCGCGGCCCTGCCGATCCCCAGCAAGCCGTCGATCGCGGTACTGCCGTTCCAGAACATGAGCGGGGACGCCGAGCAGGACTATTTCGCCGAGGGTCTGGTCGAGGACTTGATCACCAACCTGTCGAAGAACCCCGGCCTGTTCGTGATCGCCCGCAATTCCTCGTTCGCCTACAAGGACAAGGCCGAGGACATCCGCGCGGTGGCTGCCGCGCTGGGCGTCCGCTACATCCTCGAAGGCAGCGTAAGACGCGCGGCGAACCGGCTGCGCATCACGGGGCAGCTCGTAGACGGCGCATCCGCCGTGCATATCTGGGCCCAGAAATTCGAGGGCGCGGTGGAGGACATCTTCGACCTGCAGGACGGACTGACCGAAAACATCGTCGGCGCGATCGAACCGTCGCTGCGCCGCGCCGAGATCGAGCGGGCGCGTCGTAAGCCGACCGACCAACTCGACGCCTACGACCTCTTCCTGAGGTCCATGCCGTACACACATGCAAATACGCTTGCCGATACCAACGAGGCGCTGCGCCTCCTAGAGGGGGCACTGCGTCTCGACCCGAACTACGCGGTTGCCCATGCCTATGCCGCCTGGTGCCACGAACAGCGTTTCTTCCGAGGCGGGTTTGCCTCGGAGGACGAGCAGGCCGCGCTGCGCCATGCGGCCACGGCGCTCGGCATCGGCACCGAAGATCCGCAGGCGTTGGCCATCGGCGCCTTCGTGCACTCGAACCTGACGCACGAATACGAGACCGCGCTGGCTGCCCTCGACCGCGCCCTGGAGATGAACGGAAGTTCGGCACTGGCGTACGGGATGAGCGCCCTGGTGAGCGCGCACGGCGAACGACACGAGCGTGCTATCGACCACGCCCGCAAGGCGCTTCGGCTGAGCCCGTTCGATACGCTGAACTACCACCCCTATTGCGCGCTCACGATCGCCGCCCTGCTGACGGAGCGCTACGAGGATGCCGTCCGGGACTCGACCCTGGCGATCCAGTCGAACCCGGGCTTCCTCGTCTCGTATGCCTATCTGGCGATCGCCCACGCCCGGCTTTCGCAACTGGACGCTGCCAACGCGGCGGTTAGGCGATTGAGAGACCTTGTGCCCGGCTACACGATCAGCGAGTTCGTTGGGACGGGGCTATGGAGACGCCCGACCATGGAGATCTTCGCCGCGTCGTTGCGCGAGGCAGGATTGGCTGAGTAAAGCGGTCTCGGGAGGGCGAGAAAGAAGCCCGGTCCGCGAGGGACCGGGCAAGGTGCAGGCATGCCGGCCAGGGGAACCGGCGCGTGGGAGCGCCTGCTGAACGGTGTCAGAGCGGCGCCGTCAGAGTTCCTGCCGCGCCTCTACGATCATGCGCAGGCGCGTGGTGGGGTCGGCGCCGTAGGTGGTCTTGCCGGCGATGTAGAGGTCGGCACGCGTCAGGCCGATGTCTTTCAACTCGCGGTCGGTCAGACGGCTGAGGCGAGAAAAGGCTCTGCGATTGCGCCAGACGCGGAAGAAGCGCACCGTGTTTTCCGTCATGCGCGCGACGATGGCCTGACGCGCGGCTGCGTGCGTCTTGCGGTGTGCCAGGTCGATGACGGTCATGTTCCTTCTCCTCGGGGTCAGCCCGCACGCGATCGATCGGCCCGGAACAATTTCCAGGACGTGATGACTGAGGCACCTTGCGGGACAAGGCGATCTATCTCACAGCGAGATTGATTTATCCAACGCATGTTTCTAATCTCGAACATCAATCACATTGATGGATGGCACCGATGGCCGCGCCTCTCGATCTCGACCAGCTCCAGACTTTCGTGATGATTGCAGACACGGGTAGCTTCACGCGCGCAGCAGACGAGGTGCACCGCACGCAGTCGGCCGTGTCCATGCAGATGCGCCGGCTTGAGGAGCGGATCGGCAAGCCGCTCTTCGAGAAGGACGGGCGGACCAACAAGCTGACCGAAGACGGGGAACGCCTGCTCTCCTACGCGCGGCGCCTGCTGCACCTCAACCGCGAGACGCTGGCCGCGTTCGACGAGGGACGGCTGGAGGGAACGATCCGCATCGGCACGCCGGACGACTATGCCGACCGGTTCCTGCCGGAGATCATGGCGCGTTTCACCCGTTCCAACCCGAAGGTGGAACTCACCGTCATCTGCGAGCCCACGCCGGGCCTGGTGGAGCACATCAAGCGCGGCAATCTCGACCTGGCGCTTGTGACCCACAACGATGCGCGCGGGCAGTCCGAGGTAGTGCGGCGCGAGCCGCTTCTTTGGGTGACCTCGATGAACCACGCGACCCACGAGCAGGAGGTGCTGCCGATGGCGTTCGGCAGGCCCAACTGCATCTGGCGGCGCGCCGCCTGCGACGTGCTCGAGCGCATGAACCGCGAATACCGCGTCCTGTTCACCAGTTTCTCTGCGACCGTGGTCACGGCGGCGGTGCTCTCCGGCCTCGCGGTGTCGGTGCTGCCGGAATGCGCGCTGCGGCCCGGCATGCGGGTACTGGGCGAGGCAGACGGCTTCGGCGCGCTGCCCGACTGCAAGATCGGGCTCATGCGCGGCCACACCGCCCGGCCGGACCTGGTCGCGGCGCTGGCCCGCCACATCTGCGAGAGCCTGGACAACATCTCGGTGCCGGCCGTGGAGGATAGCGGCAGCTTCGACTTCGCCTCCCTCGCCTTCTCGCGCGTCAAACGCACCAAGCCGAACGCGGTGATGCCGGGCTGGTAGCGGCAGCCTGCGACGGCAGGAGCGCATCGGCCACGGCTTGACCTGACGCAGCCGGAGGGCGATCAGTTCGGGGCATGGTCGAACCCATCGAATCGAAGAGCAATGCGGCCGAGTTCTCGGTCAGCGAGATCTCGAACGCGCTGAAACGCACGATCGAGGACGCCTTCGGCTATGTGCGCGTGCGCGGCGAGGTGTCAGGCTACCGGGGGCCGCATTCCTCCGGGCACGCCTATTTCAGCCTGAAGGACGAACGCGCGCGCATCGAGGCGGTGATCTGGAAGGGCACGTTCTCGCGCCTCAAGTTCCGTCCCGAGGAGGGCATGGAGGTGGTCGCCACCGGGCGGCTGACGACCTTCCCGGGATCGTCCAAGTACCAGATCGTCATCGACAATCTCGAGCCCGCCGGGGCCGGCGCGCTGATGGCGTTGCTGGAGGAGCGGCGGCGGCGGCTGGCGGCGGAAGGCCTGTTCGACGCGGGGCGCAAGCAGCTCCTGCCCTTCCTGCCGCGCGTCGTCGGCGTCGTGACCTCGCCGACGGGGGCGGTCATCCGCGACATCATCCACCGCATCAAGGACCGATTCCCGCTGCATGTGCTGGTCTGGCCGGTGCGCGTGCAGGGAGAAACCTCGGCGGCCGAAGTCACCGCCGCGGTACGCGGGTTCAACGCCCTGCCTTCCCACGGCCCGATCCCAAGGCCCGACCTGATCATCGTGGCGCGCGGCGGCGGCAGCCTGGAGGACCTCTGGGGCTTCAACGACGAGGCGCTGGTGCGCGCGGTGGCGGAATCGGACCTGCCGGTGATCTCGGCGGTCGGCCACGAGACGGACTGGACGCTCGTCGACCATGCGGCCGACGTGCGGGCGCCGACGCCTACGGGCGCGGCCGAGATGGCCGTGCCGGTAAAGGCCGAGCTGGAGGCGAGGCTGGCCAGCCTCGCCGCACGACTGGGGAACTGCATGACTCGCAACGCGGACCGGCGGCGCAACGCCCTGCGCGCGGCGGCACGTGCCCTGCCCACGCCGGACCAGCTTCTGGCGCTGCCACGCCGACGCCTCGACGAGGCCGGGGGCCGGCTGGCGCGGGCGCTGGATGCCGGCACGGCGCGGCGGCGCAGCCGGCTGGACGCGATCCGCATCACGCCCGCCATGCTGGAGCGACGCCTGGCTGAGGCACGGCGGCAGGTGCAGCGCGATTCCGGCCGCGCGTTCCTCGCCTTCGCGCGCGGCGTTGCCCGGCGACGCGCAGACTGGGCGCGCGCAGCGGCGCGCATCTCGCCCGCCCCAATCGCCCGGCGCAACGAGGCGGCGCGGCGGACCCTCGACCGACTCGCCCAGCGCCATGACACCGTGGTCTCGGCGCGTCTTGACCGCGCCCGCGCCCGCCTCGACCATGCGGCGCGGCTGCTCGCCACCCTCAAGCTCTCCGACGAGGCGATCCTGGAGCGCGGCTATGCGCTGGTGTTCGGACCAGGAGGAACGCTGCTTCGGCGGGCCGCAGAGGTGACCGACGGCGCCGAGCTGACCCTGCGCTTCGCCGACGGCGAGGCCAAGGCGACCGGGGGCCAGGCAGCGCCGGGATCGCATTCCGCTCCGAAACCCGGCCGCCCAAAGCAAGCGGAGCGCAAGCCTTCCGACACGCAGGGCACGCTGTTCTGATCGCAGGTGCAGGATCTGCCCCTGCCCGTCCATGACGGTGGGTAGAGGCGGCCGGCGGGACTTCCGGGAACTGGCTGCCGACGGCGAACGCCGAGGCTACCCTCGCCTCATCCAAAAGCGGCTGCCCGCGAGAATTGAACGCAAAGGCCCGTTTGGTAGCGTGCCGGCGACGCCAAAGACTGCCGGACAGATGCTGAAATACGCCGCCAAGAAGGTCTACTATTATGGCCCGCGCTACGAGTGCAGCGTGTGCGGATCGCGGACACGACTGAGGAAGACGTTCTCCTTCAACTTCCCGGTCCTGTCGGAGCTCGACGTCATTGGCGGCGAATACCGCGTCAACGACAATTGCCCCGTCTGCTTCTCGGGCGCGCGCGAGCGGCTCCTACATGCCTTTCTCAGGAAGAGCGGGCTGGCGCGGGCGCCGCGCGTGCTCAACGTGGCCCCGGAGCGCGGCATCTACGAGAGCCTGTTCCGCAACCATCCCGGCTATGTCGCGATCGACATAGACCCGCAGCGCTACGACTACATTCCCAACATCCGGCACGGCGACCTGACCCAACTCAAATTCGCTGACGGAAGTTTCGACCTGGTCATCTGCTCGCACGTGCTGGAGCACATTCCGGATGACGACTTGGCAATGCGGGAGATTGCCCGGGTGCTGGCGCCACGCGGGAAGGCTATCCTGCAGGTGCCGCTGGCTATGAAGCTGGAGAAGACGATCGAGGATCCTTCGGTGACCGACGTGAAGGAGCGCGAACGCCGCTTCGGGCAGTTCGACCATGTCCGCATCTACGGGCCCGACTATTTCGACCGGCTGCGCACGGCCGGGCTCGAGGTAGCGTTCGTCAGTGCCGCGGAGGCGATCGCTCCGCAGAGCGTCGAGACGCTGCAGATCAACCCCCGCGAGCGGATCTTCCTGGCCTCGCCGTCAGGCCTGTCCCGCACGCCGACCCTGCTGCATGCTGACCAGCGCCGAAGCGCCGAACATGACGACGAACATCAGCAGCGATTCGTGCTGCCGGTATAGGCCGGTACCCGGCAGGCACAGGAGGATCGAGACGACCACGACGACGAGGGCGAAGGCAGCCGCGACGCTGCGGCTGGCGCGATAAGCCGCCCAGGTGCGCCACAGGGCCGCCCACAATAGCACCAGCATGGTGACCAGGCCCGGAATGCCGGTCCCAATCCAGATCTCCAGGAGGAAGTTGTGGAAGGCGCGGACATTCTCGCCGCCGATCGCCTGGATGATCGTCGCATAGCTGGCGAACTCGGCGGACCGCCAGAAGGCGAGGAAGCCGACGCCGAGGCCCCAGTGGTCCTGCAGCACCTGAAGGCCGAAGCTCCAGATGCGGGTCCGCCCGGTCAGGGTGGTGTTCTTGCCAAACGCGGCGAGGACCTCCTCGATCGGGTCGATACCGGCGATCGCCAGGTAGAGCGGCCCCGCCGCGAAAGCGAAGAAGAGCAGCATGGCGGCCAGCACGATGAGCTGCGAATTCAGCCGCCTCAGGCACAGCGTCAGCAGCAGGCCAACCGCCACGGGCAGCATCAGGATGGGGGTGACGGACTGGGACAGCTTGAGCGCGAGCGCCGCGATGCCCATTCCGACCGCAAGCAGGAGGCAGCCAAGCAGCGAGCGCCAGGCACCGACGAGCGAGAGCGCGACACCGGCTAGCAGCACGAACAGGGCGTTCTGGCCGAGCATGTTCTTCTGCGTGTAGATGCCGAGCAGGCCGCCGGAACCCGCATAGACCTCGCCAAAGACGCCCGTTCGCCAGTTCAGGAGCGACAGGGCGAGGGGAACGAGGAGGACACAGAACATCAGGAGGATCAGCGTCATCATCCTGGTGCGGGCACCGACCACGAGGGCGATGACAACGGTCGCAAGCAGCTGCAAGGCCGATCCAAAGGACCAGGCGGGCGCCTTCGACCAGACCGAAGAGGCGAGGCAGGCCGCGGGATAGGCAAACTGCGTCAGGTTCGCCCGGAACGCCCAGGCCATGAACCGAGGGGCCGAGACGAGCCTCCCAACCGCCATCACATAGCACAGCCCCCAAACCGGCGATCCAAGCCCGAAGCGGTTGAACGTGTCCGTCGAAACGAGGATGACGAGGCCGGCGAGCGTTACATCATAGACGTTCCACAGCAGCGTCGCGGCCGGGGCGCGGCGGGCCGGCCTGTCTGCGACGACATCTGCAGCGAAGGTGGACATGCTAACGTCTGTTCAATGCCCGGTCGCCGGACTGGCCCTGCAACAACAGACAAGTCCGAGGATCTGAATACGATCGCGTCTCGTTGGCCCTCGGCCGCATGTCGAAGTCATGTCGAATCAAGCCAGGAAGGCGGCACCGGCCGCTGCCAATTCGCCCGCATCATGGCCTTTCGGTAGCCGTTTCCACAGACCTCCTTCGTCAGCATGATGGATGAGTGACCATGTGGTCCTGCACCGCTTTGGGAGGTGGCCGACCCCGCCTGGCTGCAGGCGGTGCGTGGCTTGGCCTGGGTGGGGCTGTGCCCGAAATCCAGCGGATTACAGCATGAGGCAGCAGCTTCGCGCGCGGCCCCGCCGCCAAATGTCCGAGAATGATTTGAGATCGGTGGTACGGTTGCTCGGGATCGAACCGAGGACCTCCGGATCCACAATCCGGCGCTCTAACCAGCTGAGCTACAACCGCACGCCTCGCAGGCACGTTCCGGGCCGCCGCAATCAGGCGGTGGCGTCGGACGGGCCGTCCATAGGGTCAAACGGAGGGGAATTCAAGGCAAAAGAAAAGGCCGGCGGGAGGAGATGCCGACCTTTTCCATTACCAGCCGGCGGGAGGAGGCCGGCCACACGCCCCACAAGACAGCGGGAGGAGGAACTGCCCGTGGGTAACTCTCGCCCCGCAAACACCGGGGCGCACTCAACAAGGTCGCGATCAGGCGGCCTTGAACTCCTTCACCGCGGTTTCGAAGAGATTCTTCATCGGCTTCGAGACTTCCTCGGCAGCCTTGGTCACCGTCGTCTGCAGGTCCTTGGCTTGCGCCACGGCCGTCTCGGCGCCCTTGCGGAAGAAAGCCGTCTGAAGCTCGATCACCTCGGACAGCGACTTGGCGCCGATCAGGGCTTCGAGATGCGCGAAACCCATCTCGGCATTCGTGCGGAGGGCCGCGATCGACTTGAGCGACAGGTCGTTTCCGCTGGTCTTGGCAGCCTCAAAGGTGGTCTCAAGAGCTTTCTGAGCGGACTCAGCGTTCGACTTCAGCTTGCCATAGACTTCCTTGGTCTGCTCGACGCCCTTTTCGGCGAAGACGCGGAACTGGTCAGCCGCCTTGCTGGCGTCAAAAGTCGGGAATTCCATGGTTTCAGCGGACTGGGCTGCTGACTTGGGCATTTTCCGTCCTTTCCGCGGCGCAATGCCTGCGCCGTCGCGTTTCTTTTCTGTCCCCCATATAGTTCATTGTATGCTGCAATGCAACAAAATTGTGCAATGCAAAAGAATCTGGGCCGCGCGATTAACCAAGCGGCCAGATTTGCGGGCACAGAAACGCCGCGTGGATGGACGGACGGGCGCGCAGCCTTTATTAACAATGCGTTAACGATGGGATTGGGCTAGCGGACTAGAGAATGGCGGCTGGAAGCTACGCCTTCATCGACGTTCTGATCCTCGACGGAGTGCGCGAGCGGTTCGCGGCCGGCGATTCGCTGGCGATTCTCTCGCCGGATCTGGAACGAATCATCTGGGCCAACGGTGCCGGTGCAAGGCTGTTCGGTCAAGACGATGTCGCGTCCGCAGCAGACGCCCCGAGCGACCTGCCAGCAGTTGCGCGCCGCCAGATCCAGGCTGCGCCTGGCTTCCCGGCAATCGGGCGGGACCGGCAGCTCCTCGTGCGCCTGCCGCATGGGGTCTACGCTTTCCTGGCGAGCGCCGTGACGCTGCCTGACGGCGAGCCCGCCATCCTCTTGGCCGCACCGGCCGGCGAAGAGCCGGGTCCCGTGCAAGCGACGCAAATCATCGGCGGCATCGCTCAGTCCGGGCATTTCGTGGCCCTGCTCGGCGAGGCAGGCGACGTTCTCGCCGGCTCGGAGGGATTCGCGCAACTCGAGTTTCCGACGGAACTGCTGGACGATCTCGCCAGGCGCTCGCGTGCTGCGCCGGATCGGCTGGTGAAACGAATCGTCCGCGTCGGCCATCGCGAACTGCCCATCGGCATGGCGCGGATTGCGGATGCGCCCGCGCGCCATCTGCTCCTCGTCGTGGACGAGACACCGCGGGCGCAGCCGGCGGAGACGCCGGCCACTTCGGTGGAAGACGCCCCGGCGGTCTCGGCGACCGACGTACCCCCACCAAGCCGACAAGAGAAGATGCCAGCCGCCGATGCGCACGCCGCGGCATCCGAGGATGCCTCAACCGCGACAATCCGGCCGCAGGATACCGGCCTAGCGGAACACCCCCTCCCCTCGGATGCCGCGCCGCTTGCCGCGACAGCAATAGGGGCGGAGGAACAGCGCCCGGCCGAGAGCATCCCCGCCGACGTTCAGGCCGAGGAGACCCCACGGCGCGAAACCATCGCGGAGGCCAGCGGCAGCGACGACACGTCGTCGGGCGGGTCGGTCGACCTCGATTCGGTGCGAGCCAGCCCGCCCTTGCGCTTCGCGTGGAAAACCGACGCGTCCGGACGCTTCAGCGCCATTTCACCGGAGTTCATCGCGATCTTCGGCCCGACGGCGGACATTATCGGCCAGCCCTTCTCCGAGGTGGCCAGCAGGATCGGGATCGACAAGGACGGCGAGATCGCAGCGCTCCTCGAGCGACGCGACACGTGGTCGGGCCGCTGCGTGGAGTGGCCGCTGCCAGGCAGCGCTCTGCGCGTGCCCGTCGATTTGGCGGCACTGCCGGTCTATGCGCGCGACCGCAGCTTCGAGGGGTTCCGCGGCTTCGGCGTCGCACGCTTCGCCGACGCAAGCGAGGCGCAGCCCGAAAGCGTACCCGAAACGCCGGCGGCGGAGATGCCGGCCGAGGCGGAAGCTCCGGCAGCCGCAACTGACGCCGGAAAAGAGCCGGCGACCGAAGCTGACGATCCGTTCCGCGGCGAGGTACCGGCCCTGAAGATCACCCCGCAGGCGGACCGGCGCAGCTCCGACAAGATCATCAGGCTGGCCGAGCATCGCGCCCAGGAATCGGGGCTCACGCCGGTCGAGCGCAACGCCTTTCGCGAGATCGGCGACAGGCTGAGGCGCACGCGCGGCGAGGGAGCCGATGACCGTCCGGCTGAAGGGAAGTCCGCCGGTACGGAGCAGTCGGCGACGCCGACTTCCGCACCGCAGGCCGAGGAAAGCCAGCCGGAGCCGGCACGCGGGGAGCACGCCAGCGGTTCGGCACGGAAGCCCCGCGTCGTCACGGCCGTCACGAAAGCCTCCGGGGAGGACCAGGGGGAGGCGCGGGAGACGGCTGCGAAGCCAACCGACACGACGCCATCAGGCGGAGATCCGGAAGCGCCTGCGGCTGCTGCCGTCGGGAAACCGGGTGCGGCGCCTGCAGGACCCACCGTGGACAACACGCCACCTGCCCTGGGCGAAGGCGTGGTGGACGAATTGACCGAGACGACGTCCCGTGCGCGCTCCGGGGGGACTGGGGAAGTCGCGATCCTGTCGCGCCTGCCCGTGCCGATCCTGATCAGCGCCGGCGACCGGCTATACTACGCGAACGAGGAGTTCCTGTCGCTGACCGGCTATACAAGCCTCGACGACATCAGGGCGGCGGGCGGTCTGGGGAGCCTGTTCGCCGACCGATACGATGACGACTCCACGGATGACGGCGACCATGCGCTGAGGCTTCGCACCGCGACGGGCGAGGAGTTCCCGATCGACGCGCTGCTACGCTCCGTCCCCTGGAACGGCGGTCATGCGCTGATGCTGGTCGTGCGGCGCGCCGGCGAGCCGCCGGAGCCTCCGCCCGAACGCGACGAGCGGGCCGAGATGCGGGCCCACATCGCAGAACTGCGCGCCATCATCGACACCGCCACGGACGGCGTCATCGTCATTTCCAAGGACGGCAGCATCCGTTCGATCAGCCGGCCCGCCGAGGCGCTGTTCGGCTATGACAACGACGAGATCTCCGGCAAGCAGTTCACGTCGCTGTTCGCGATCGAGAGCCAGCGTGCCGCGCGCGACTATCTCAGCAGCCTGTCCGACCACGGTGTCGCCAGTGTCCTGAACGACGGTCGCGAGGTCATCGGGCGCGAGGCGCAGGGCCGGTTCATCCCCCTGTTCCTGTCGATGGGACGGCTGCCGAACGATAGTGGCTACTGCGCTGTGGTGCGCGACATCACCCCGTGGAAGCGCGCCGAGGAAGAACTCACCAAGGCGCGGGCGCTCGCCGAGCGAGCCTCCTCGCAGAAGTCCGAGTTCCTGGCGCGTATCAGCCATGAGATCCGCACGCCGCTCAACGCCATCATCGGCTTCTCGGAACTCATGGTCGACGAGCGGTTCGGACCGATCGGCAACGACCGCTATCGCGACTACCTGCGCGATATAAATCGCTCGGGCAACCACGTCCTCGACCTCGTCAACGACCTGCTCGACCTTTCCAAGATCGAGGCGGGCGAGCAGGAGATGACCTACGAGGCGGTGTCGCTCAACGAGACGCTCAGCCAGACCGTCGCGATGATGCAGCCGCAGGCGAACCGTGAGCGAGTCATCATCCGCTCGAGCTTCGCGTCTCACCTGCCGGATGTGGTGGCCGACCTGCGCAGCGTCCGGCAGATTGCGCTGAACCTGCTGTCGAACGCCGTGCGGTATACGCAGGCGGGCGGGCAGGTCATCGTTTCGACCGCCTACGAGCCTTCCGGCGACGTGGTGATGCGAGTGCGCGACACCGGCATCGGCATGACCGTGGCCGAGATCGAGCAGGCGATGAAGCCGTTCAAGCAGATCAGCACGCTGAGGGGCACGCGCAGCGACGGAACCGGGCTCGGCCTGCCGCTGACCAAGGCGATGGTCGAGGCGAACCGCGCGCGCTTCACCATCACCTCCACGCCCGGCGAGGGAACTCTGGTGGAGGTCACCTTCCCGGCAACTCGGGTTCTGGCAGAGTAGGCTGCGAAATTTGATCGCAGCTCCCGCGACGCGGAAACAAGTCAAAGCAGATCAACTTATTGAAAAGCTGCCAGTTTCGATCTAGTTTAGAATATTTCCAAACTATTGATTTCATTTAACTTTATATTGACGGCCTCGGCGCTTGCGCGCATTAGAACCCCCGTCCAGGTGAGGCATGCCCTCCGGCACCTCACGAAAAACGGGAGAACAGGATGACCGCCGGGTTCCTCAAGTCGGCATTAGCCGCCTGCATGACCTTCGCCGCAGCCACCCTCACCGCCGGCACCGCGCTCGCAGACGGCGTGGTGAACATCTATTCGTATCGCCAGCCCGACATCATAAAGCCGGTGCTCGACGAGTTCACCGCTGAAACGGGCATCAAGACGGAGGTGCTGTTCCTCGACAAGGGCCTTGAGGACCGCATCCTCGCCGAGGGCGAGAATTCTCCGGCCGATGTCATCCTTACCGTCGACATCGCCCGCCTCACCACCGCCAAGGAAAAGGGCGTGACGCAGGCGCTCGACAGCGAAGTCGTGAATTCGAACCTCCCCGCCGAATATCGCGATCCCGAGGGCCACTGGTTCGGAGTCACGAAGCGCGCCCGCGCCGTCTACGCTTCCAAGGACCGTGTACCGCAGACGTCCATCACCTATGCCGAGCTTGCGGACCCGAAGTGGAAGGGCAAGCTCTGCATGCGGTCCGGCCAGCACGACTACAACCTCGCGCTGTTTGCCGCGGCCATCGCGCACTGGGGTCCCGAGAAGACCGAGGAATGGATGAAGGGGCTGAAGGCCAACCTGGCCCGCAAGCCCGACGGCGGCGACCGGCCGCAGGCCAAGGCGATCTATGCCGGCGAATGCGACATCGCGCTCGGCAACACCTACTATGTCGGCCTGATGCGCACCAACAAGAAGGAGCCGGAGGAGAAGGAGTGGGGCAACGCCATCAACGTCCTGCTGCCGACCTTCGAGAACGGCGGAACTCACGTCAACATTGCCGGCGTGGCGCTCGCCAAGAATGCGCCGAACCGCGACAATGCTGTCAAGTTCATCGAGTTCCTGACGACCCACAAGGCGCAGCAGATCTATGCCGAGCAGACCTTCGAATACCCGGCCGAGCCGGGGCTGGAGCCGTCCGAGATACTGAAGTCCTTCGGGCCCCTGAAGTCGGACACGCTGCCGCTTTCCGAGATCAGCAAGAACCGCAAGGCGGCCTCGGAGATGGTCGACCGCGTCGGCCTCGACGACGGCCCGAGCAGCTGATCCACGTCGTGTTCCCATGGGCCGGGCTCCGCGAGCCCGGCCGTGTTGTTCCAACTTCCCCCATGACGACATCATGACCGTGGCCACGGCCGGCCGCGAACTGACCGCCCCGCCGGCGCGGCGCCGCCACCCGCTGATGACGGCCACCGTCGTCGCGCTGGCGGCGGCCGCCATGCTTCCCGTTGTGACGCTCGCGCTCGTGGCGCTGGGCGGAAGCGACGACATGTGGCCGCACCTGGCCACGAACGTGCTTCCAGGTGCCATTCAGACCACGGCGACGCTGATCGTGCTGGTCACGACCGGCACGGCGATTCTGGGCATCACCACGGCCTGGCTGATCGTCGGCTTCGACTTCCCCTTCCGCAGGACGCTGTCCTGGGCGCTGGTGCTGCCGCTCGCCGTGCCGCCCTACCTGGCGGCCTATGCCTTTGCCGAATTCTTCCTCTTCACGGGCCCGGTGCAAACCGCGCTGCGCGCGATCTTCGGCTTCCAGACGCCACGCGACTACTGGTTTCCCGACCTGCGTTCGACCGGAGGCGCGGCCTTCGTCCTGGCGTCCGTGCTCTATCCTTACGTCTATCTGACCTGCCGCGTCGTGTTCCTGATGCAGGGGCGCGGCATCGGCGACGTGGCGCGCACTCTGGGGGCCGGGCCGCTGCGCGTGTTCCTGCGCGTGCTGCTGCCGGCCGCGAGGCCGGCGGTGGCGGCCGGCGTCGTGCTGGTGCTGATGGAGACGATCAACGACATCGGCGTCGCCGAATATCTCGGTGTGCGAACGCTGACGTCCGCCATCTACACCACGTGGATCAACCGCGGCAGCCTAGAGGGTGCGGCCCAGATCGCTATGGTCATGCTGCTCGTGGTGCTGGCGCTGCTGGCCGGCGAGCGCTATGCGCGGCGCCTGCAGCGGTTTCACAACGCCCGCGCGACCCAGCTCAAGGCACGGCGGCCGCGCATCCGGATCGGGGGCCTCGCCGCGATCGCCGCGACCGTGTGGGTGGCGTTTCCGGTGCTGCTCGGCTTCGGCGTGCCGATCTGGGTGTTCGGGCGCTATGCGGCGCGCCGAATGGACTCGCTGTTCAACGCCGACCTCGGGGCCGCCTTCCTCAACAGCGTCATGACGGGCACGATCACGGCGGTCCTGTCCGTGCTCATCGCCATGTTCCTCGTCTACGCGACGCGGGTCGTGCGGGCATCGGGATTGCGGCCGCTCGTGATGGTCGCGTCGTCGGGCTACGCCCTGCCCGGCACGATCCTCGGGCTCGGCCTGCTCTTCGCCCTCGCCCGCTTCGACAATGCCCTCGACGGGGTGATGCGGGCGAATTTCGGCGTCTCGACAGGACTGCTTCTCACGGGCTCGCTGGCAGCCGTGGTCATCGCCTGCACCATCCGCTTCCTGGCGCTCGCCGAAGGGGCGTTGCGGTCAGGTCTCGAGAAGCTGCCACCGAGCCTCGACGAGGCTGCCCGCAGCCTGGGACATACGCCCTTCGCCAGCGCACGCCTCGTCATCCTGCCGCTGATGCGGCCGGCATTGCTGACGGCGCTGGTTCTGGTCTTCGTCGATACGACGAAGGAGCTGTCCGCGACCATCCTGCTGAGGCCCTTCGGCTTCAACACGCTCGCCACGCTGGTCTACGAGAACGCATCTCGCGCCGTGGTGGAAGATGGCGCGCTGGCCGCACTACTGATCATCGCCACCGCGACGGTGCCGGTGATGCTCCTGTCGCGCGCGCTTTCGGACGATCGCGACGCTTCGGCTTCCTGAAGAAAAAAGGCGCCCTCGATGAGGACGCCCGACAGGTAATGCTGTGAAGTGAAGGAAGGCGGAGGAGCCGTGATGACCGACTCCATGCCACCAAAAGTTGAGGCGACTATCTCCCCTCGCTCCCTAACAATTCCTTACCGGAACGCGAACAATCCGAGGAGGACGGTCGTCCGGCGCTTTTTAGGTAAATTTGCCATTCACCCTCTGTTAGCCACAGTTCAGGTGCGCAGCTCGGGCAGGTCGCGATAAAGATCCAGAGCTTCCGGGTTCGCCAGGGCTTCCTTGTTCTTCACCGGGCGCCCATGCACCATCTCCCGGACGGCGAGTTCGGTGATCTTGCCCGACTTGGTGCGCGGAATGTCGGCCACCGCGATGATCTTGGCCGGCACGTGCCGCGGGCTGGCGCCAGTGCGGATCTTGGTCCGGATACGCTGCTCCAGCTCCGCGTCGAGCTTGGCGCCGGGCGCCAGGCGGACGAAGAGCACCACACGCACGTCTCCGTCGAAATCCTGGCCGATGCAGATGGATTCGGCGATTTCCGGCAACTGCTCGACCTGGTTGTATATCTCCGCCGTGCCGATGCGCACGCCACCCGGATTCAGGGTCGCGTCCGAACGGCCGTAGATGACGATGCCGCCATGCTCAGTCCATTCGGCGAAGTCGCCATGGCACCAGACATTCGGGAAGCGGTCGAAATAGGCGGCGTGGTACTTCTTGCCGTCCGGATCGTTCCAGAAGCCGACCGGCATGCAGGGGAAGGCGCGCGTGCATACGAGCTCGCCCTTTTCCCCGCGCACGGGCTTTCCGTCGTCGTCCCAGATGTCCATCGCCATGCCGAGACCGGGCCCCTGGATCTCCCCACTCCACACCGGCTCGGTGGGGATGCCGAGAACGAAGCAGGAGACGATGTCCGTGCCGCCCGAGATCGAAGCGAGGTGGACGTCGCGCTTGATGCCTTCATAGACATAGGCGAAGCCATCCGGCGAAAGCGGCGAGCCGGTCGAGGAGACTGTCCGCACGGTCGATAGATCGTGGGTGTCGATCGGGCGCAGCCCCGACTTGCGCGCCGTGTCGATGAACTTCGCCGAGGTGCCGAAATAGGTCATCTTCTCGGCGTCCGCGAAGTCGAACAGGATGTTGCCGCTCGGATAGAAGGGCGAGCCGTCGTAGAGCAGCAGCGTCGCCTCGGTGGCGAGCGCCGACACCAGCCAGTTCCACATCATCCAGCCACAGGTAGTGAAATAGAACACGCGGTCGCCCGGCCTGATGTCGGCCTGGAACCGATGCTCCTTGACGTGCTGGAGGAGAGTGCCGCCGGCCGAATGCACGATGCACTTCGGAATGCCCGTCGTGCCGGAGGAATACAGAATGTAGAGCGGATGATTGAATGGCAGGCGCTCGAACGTGACTTCCCGTTCCGCGAACGACGCCACGGCGTCGTCAAGCGCCACCGTGCGCTCCATCGCCGTTGCAGCCTGACGCGCCGTGCCCAGATAGTCGACGAGAATCGCCTGCCGCACGCTCGGCAGCCGGGCCAGGATCGCCTGCACCTTGGCGGTCACGTCGATCTGCTTGCCGTTGTACCAGTAGCCGTCCGGCGCCAGGAATACGACCGGCTCAATCTGGCCGAAGCGATCGAGCACGCCCTGCTCGCCGAAGTCCGGCGAGCAGGACGACCAGACCGCGCCGATCGACGCCGTGGCCAGCATGCCGGCCACCGCCTCGGGCATGTTGGGCATCATCGCGGCGACGCGGTCGCCCTTCTTCACGCCGAGCGAAACGAGGAGTTGCTGCAGGCGCGACACCAAGCCGCGCAGGTCGTCCCACGACAGGCGGCGCAGCACCTTGTCCTCGCCCTTGAAGACGATGGCGTCGCCCGGACCACGCCCGCGAAGGAGATTTTCGGCAAAGTTCAGTTGCGCGTCGGGAAAGAAGGAGGCGCCGGGCATGCGGTCGCCGTCCACCAGCAGGCGATCGCCCTTTTCGCCGATCAGCCCACAGAAGTCCCAGACCAGGCTCCAGAATTCTCCGCGCTCGTCCACTGACCAGCGATGTAGATCGGCATAGCTGTCGAAAGCCCTGCCCGCACGCGCGGCAGCCTGTGTGGTGAGCGTGGAAAGCTGGGAGCGCTGGCGGCGGGTGGCGTCAGGCGTCCAGAGCGGCAGTTGCGACTTCAAGTTTGTTCCTCCGGGGAAAAAAGCGGTGCCGTGATGACATGGCCCGCGACGGTGGGCAAGCGACGATTGGGGGATGGCAGACGGCCATCGCAGGGCCATATTGGGCTGTAAAGGCCCCACGGGAGCATACCGGGTGACGATCGTTGCCAACAACGTCCGACGAGGGCAGATGACGGGTCAACTCGCGAGGCGAGGACTGTGGGCGCTCGTCGCCGTGCTGCTCCTTGTCGGCATCGTCGCGAGTGCCGTTCCCTATGTCGCGTCGACCCGGATCGTGCGCGACCGCATAGCCCTCGAACTCGGTTGGTGGACCGGCTATCGAGTCAATATCGGCTCCACTCCCCGATTGAGCGTCTGGCCGCGCCTGTCCGCGGTGCTCGAGGACGTGACCTTCTCCGAGTGGACAAAGGACTCGCCACCGGTCGCGACGGCCGAGCGCATCGACGTCGACCTCTCCGCGCTCGCCGCCCTCAAGGGAAATGCCGTCTTCACCGCCGCGACCGTGGTGCGTCCCAAGTTCGTGCTGGAGCCGGGCCCCGATGCGCTGGAGGCCCTCACGGGCAAGGGACGGCTGCGCAGCATCATCGATCAGGCGCGGGAGACCATCGCGGCCGATCCGGCCAAGGGCGGCGTCCAGGATGGTGATTTCGGCAGGATCGAGATCGTCGACGGACGGATCGTCACCGCACTCGACGCCGACAAGGCGCTCGTGGATGATCTCGACGCGACGATCGACCTGCCCCGCCTCGCCGGTGGCGGCAACATGTCGGCGAGCGCTGTCTGGAACGGCAAGCGGATAAAGGGCGAGGCGCGCAGCGACGGGCCGCTGCGCCTGCTGGCCGGCGGCGAGTCCAGTCTCGACATATCGCTCGACACCGATCCGGCGAAGGGCAACTTCCAGGGCAGGCTGCAGTTCGGCGAGGACCCGACGGTCGACGGCACGCTCTCCCTTGACGTGGGCAATGTGGGGGACCTCCTCGGCTGGCTGGGCGTACGCTGGAGGGGCATGGAAGCGCTTCCGCCGCTTGCGTTTTCGGGCAAGGTCGTCGGCGAACGCGATCACGTCGCGTTCAACGAGGCATCTGTGCAGATCGAAGGGGAGACCGGCACGGGCGGCCTTCAGGTCGGCCTGTCTGGAGGCACCTTCTGGATCAACGGGTCCCTCGCCTTCCAGACCCTGCCGCTCGAACACGCGCGCGCCCTACTGGCGACGACGACGGCCGCTTTGCTCGATCCGCACCACGAGGGCCTGCCGGGATTGCGCACCGACCTGCGCATTGCCGCCGCCCACGGGGCCGCTCCCGGCTTCACCCTGGACGACCTCGCAGCAACCATCCAGTTCCGCGATCGCCAAGCGGCGTTCGACCTGCTCGACGCATCGGCATTCGGAGGACATGTCAGCGCCTCGCTGGCGCTGAGCGACCCGAAGGCCGACATCACCGCTGCGCTGCGCCTCGAGGGCCGCGACGTCGACGGGGCGGCATTGGCTGCCGCGGCGGGCGTGCCTGACCTGCTACCCTCAGCGAAGGGAAACGTCCTCGTCGAACTCGAGGGCAAGGGCATTGACCTTGTCGACGCCTTCCTCAACGGGAGGGGGCAAGCTGCTGCGCATCTCGGCGCCGGGTCGCTGGCCGGAATCGATCTCGGCGTGTTCCTGGAGAAATGCGCGGGCGGCGAACTTTTCCCGCTGTCCGAAACACAGGGCTCAAGCCTCGCGATCGAGAGCCTGTCGATCGACACGACGCTCAGCGCTGGGCTGGTCAGGATACGCACGGCCGAAGCGATCGCGTCAGGACGGCGGCTGTGGCTCGACGGGCTTGCCTCTTATCGCGATCACGGGCTCGCGCTTTCCGGCGGCATCGGACCGGTCGGATCGAGCACGGTCGCGGAGACGGAAACCATCGACGACGAGGCCAAGTTCTTCGTCGGCGGGTCCTGGTCCGCGCCCTTCGTTTCGCCGATCAGGCCCACGCACCGGTAGGCCCGCAACGGAAGTCCTTGGACGATCTGGCAGATCAGCCGCGCTGCGCCGCCTGTTCGTCGCGCTGGCGCTGGACCTCGCGACGCTTGTTGGCGATCGAGGCGATGATGACACCGAGGGAGACGATGCCGATGAGGATGGTGCAGGCCGCGTTGATCTCGGGCGTCACTCCCAGGCGGACCTGGCTGTAGATCTTCATCGGCAAGGTGGTGGCGCCGGGACCGGACGTGAAGCTCGCGATCACCAGATCGTCGAGCGACAGGGTGAAGGCCAGCATCCAGCCCGAGACAATCGCCGGCATGATGACCGGCAGAGTCACCTGGAAGAAGGTGCGCACCGGCGTGGCGCCCAGGTCCATCGCTGCTTCCTCGATGGAGCGGTCGAAAGTCATCAGCCGCGACTGCACCACCACAGCGACGAAGCACATGCTGAAGGTTATGTGTGCCAGCGTCACGGTGAAGAAGCCGCGGTCGAGCCCGATCGCGACGAACAGCAGGAGCAGAGACAGGCCGGTGATGACTTCCGGCATGACGAGCGGCGCGAACACCATGCCCGAGAACAGCAGCCGTCCGCGAAAGCGCGTGTAGCGCGTGAGGGCGAGCGCGGCGAGTGTTCCGAGCACCGTCGCGCACGTCGCGGACAACAGGCCGACGCGAATCGTCACCCAGGCGGCGTCCATCAGGCCCTGGTTGTGGAACAGCGCCACATACCACTGGACGGAGAAGCCGCCCCAGACCGTGACCAGACGCGAGGCGTTGAACGAATAGATCACCAGGAGAACGATCGGCAGGTACAGGAAGGCAAAGCCCAACACGATCGAGGTGATGTTGAAGCGCGTCCAGGTGTTCATCGGCCGCGCTCCTGAGCCCGGGCCTGCGCAGTCTGGAAGATCATGATGGGCACGATCAGGAGCAACAGCAGGATCACCGCCACCGCCGACGACACCGGCCAGTCGCGATTGGCGAAAAACTCGTTCCAGAGCGTCTTGCCGATCATCAGTGTTTGCGAGCCACCGAGCAGGTCGGGAATGACGAACTCGCCGACGGCCGGGATGAACACCAGCATGCAGCCCGCCACAACGCCGGGCAGCGACAGCGGGAAGGTGATCTTCCAGAAGGCGGAGATCGGCGGGCAGCCGAGATCCTGCGCGGCCTCGATGAGCGAGAAGTCCATCTTCTCCAGCGAGGCGTAGAGCGGCAGGACCATGAAGGGCAGGTAGGAATAGACGATGCCGATGAAGATCGCCGTATGGGTGTTCAGGATGACAAGGGGGTGGTCGATGATGCCCGTCGCCAACAGGAACTGGTTCAGGAGCCCTTCGGGCTTCAGGATGCCGATCCAGGCGTAGACCCGGATCAGAAAGCTCGTCCAGAAGGGAAGGATGACCAGCATCAGCAGGGTCGGTCGCCAGGCGGCGGGCGCGCGCGCCATCCCGTAGGCCATCGGATAGCCGACGAGCAGCGTCAGGAAGGTCGAGATGGCGGCAATGACCAGGCTCGAAACATAGGCGTGGAAGTAGAGCGGGTCATCGAGGAGCCACAGGTAGTTGTCGAAGTTCAGCTCGCCCAGGGCCTCGAAGAAGTTGTCCAGTCCGAATACCGGCGTGTAGGGCGGCATGGCGATCGCCGTCTGCGACAGCGAGATCTTGAAGACGATCGCGAAGGGAACGAGGAAGAAGAAGAGGAGCCACAGATAGGGGACGGCGATGACCAGGCGGCTGACGATCGCCTGTCCCAGGGAGAAGCTCCCTGCCCGTCCCGCTTCCGCTGGCGTCGCCGCCGTCACGCTGGCCATCGGGGCCTCCTATCGCGTCAGCAACACGCCCGCGTCCGGCCGGAACGAGATCCACGCCTTGTCCTGCCAAGTCAGTGGCTCGTCGGAAACGCGCCTGGCGTTCAAAACACTCGCCTTGACGACCTGGCCGGACGGCAGTTTGACGTGAAAGACGGTCATGTCGCCGAGATAGGCGATGTCGAAGATCTCGCCTTCCAGGGCGTTGAGCCCGGGCTCGGGGCGGCGGGAAACCGAGATCTTCTCGGGCCGGATCGCGAACGCCACCGACGTGCCGGTGGGAATGTCGCCGCTGCTCTCCGCGAGAATCGCGCCTTCGCCCGGCACGTCTACGTAGACACCCGAACCGTTCTTCTGGCCGATCGTTCCCTCGAACATGTTGATGTTGCCGACGAAGCTGGCCACGTAGCGTGAGCCGGGCGCCTCGTAGACTTCCGCCGGCGTGGCCACCTGCATGACCTCGCCCTTGTCGAGGATGGCGATCCGGTCGGCCATGGTCATCGCCTCCTCCTGGTCGTGGGTGACGATGACGAAGGTGAGACCGAGGTTCTGCTGCAGGTCCATCAGCTCGAACTGGGTCTCCTCGCGCAGCTTCTTGTCCAGCGCCCCCAGCGGTTCGTCGAGCAGGAGCACCTTCGGGCGCTTGGCGACGGAGCGGGCCAGGGCGACGCGCTGGCGCTGGCCGCCCGAAAGCTGGTGCGGCTTGCGCTTGGCGAACTGCTCCAGCTTGACCAGCTTCAGCATCTCGGCGACGCGCGTCTGGATCTCCGCCTTCGGCATGCCCTCCTGCTTGAGCCCGAAGGCGATGTTCTGCTCCACGGTCATGTGCGGGAACAGCGCATAGGACTGGAACATCATGTTGACCGGCCGCCTGTACGGCGGAATGCCGTGCAGGTCCTGGCCGTCGAGCAGTATCCGACCCGACGTCGGCGTCTCGAACCCGGCGAGCATGCGCAGCAGCGTCGATTTCCCACAGCCCGACGCGCCGAGCAGGGCGAAGAACTCACGCTTGTAGATGGAGAGGGACAGGTTGTTGACGGCGGTGAAGTCGCCGAAGCGCTTGGTCACGCCCTCAAAGGAGATGTAGGGCTTTTCCTGAGGATTGTTCCAGGGTGCGAAGTCCCTGCGGATGCTGCCGAACGATTTCAACTGCCGTTCCCCCGAAGGTCATTCAAGGGGCCCGGCACCGCCGCCGGGCCCCGGATCACTCACTGACCGGTGACGATCTTCGTCCAGCTACGGGTGACCAGGCGCTGGGTCTTGCTGTCGTAGGGCGACACGGTGAACAGGTTCGCCATCGTCGCCTCGTCCGGGTAGATCGCCGGGTTGTCGAGGATCTCCTCGTCGATGAACTCCTGCGAAGCCTTGTTGCCGTTGGCGAAGTAGACGAAGTTCGTCGCCTTGGCCGCCACGTCCGGCCTCATGATGTAGTTCAGGAATTCGTGCGCCTCGTCGACATGCTGGGCATCGGCCGGGATCGCCATCTGATCGAACCACATCTCCGCGCCTTCCTTCGGCACGACGTAGTCGACCACAACGCCCTGGTCGGCCTCGGCCGCGCGGTCGCGCGCCTGGAACACGTCGCCAGACCAGCCAACGGCCAGGCAGATGTCACCGTTGGCCAGCGCGTTGATATATTCGGAAGAATGGAACTTGCGGATGTAGGGGCGGATGGCCAGCAGAGTTTCCTCGACCTTGGCGAAATCCGCTGCGGTCTTGGATTCGGGATCCATGCCGAGATACTTGAAGGTGGTCGGGAAGACGTCGGACGGCGAATCCAGCACGTAGACGCCGCAATCGGCAAGCTTGGAGAGGTTCTCCGGCTTGTAGAAAACATCCCAGCTCTCGATCTTGTCGATGCCGAGCGCTGCCTTCACCTTTTCGACGTTGTAGCCGAGGCCGACGGTGCCCCACATGTAGTTGATCGAGTAATCGTTGCCGGGATCGTACTTCGCGGTGCGCTCGCTGACGACGTCCCACATGTTGGCGAGGTTGGGCAGCTTGGACTTGTCGAGCTTCTGGAACACGCCGGCCTCGATCTGGCGGGCGAGGAAGTTCGCGGTCGGCACCACGACGTCATAGCCGCTGCCGCCGGCCAGCAGCTTGGTCTCGAGGATCTCGTTGGAGTCGAAGACGTCGTAGACGACCTTGATGCCTGTCTCCTTCGTGAAGTCGTCAATGATCGACTGGTCGATGTAGTCCGACCAGTTGTAAACATTGACCACGCGCTGCTGAGCCGTCGCGAGCGACGTGTATGCCAATAGCGCGGCCGCGGCGGACATGAGAATTGCCGTGCGGTTCATGTTCCATTTTCTCCATATGCGAGTTGTGCGCGCGCCGTGGCGTGCATTTCTGAATCGAGACTATGAGGGATGAGGGGGAGGGACAAGCGCGTTCTCGCGCCGCAGCAATCCCACCGCCAAACAATTGACGACACGCAGCTTTCCGCTGATGCCGCCCAGCACGTCGTGGAAGCGGCCGGCGTCGGCCACAGCCCCTCCGATCGTCCTGCGTCCGCGTATGTCGCGGCTGCCCTTGGTGGCAAGATACGCCTTCTTTGTTCCCCAGTGCGTCCAACGTGCCCTTGCTACGGGACGCCTGTCAATGGGGCGAGGGCAAGCCGACGACACCGGGCCGGACAGGCGTTTTCGCGCGCCGGAACTGGAGGGCGATATGCAGCAGAAGCGCGGCAAAGACGACGGCCCCGCCAATCAGCGTCCGTGCGCCAGGAATCTCCTCGTGGACGAGCCAGACCCACAGCGGACCTGCAATCGTCTCGAACGTGCCGAGAAGGGCTGCCATGGAGGCAGGCACCAGTCGCGCACCACCTGCGAACAGCGCCATGCCGAGACCCAGGTTCAGCGCCCCGAAGGCAAAGAGCAGAGCCAGATCCGGCCACGACACGGCGAGCGTTTCCGACATGCCCAGTCCGACCAGGGCCGCCACGACGGTTCCGAAGCAGACAGCGGCGGTCATCCGCACGCCGGAGAACTGGCGCGTGACCACCGTGGCCAGAGAGAAGGCCACAGCCATTCCCACGGCCAGCATGTCGCCGATGGGAGAAATCGAGCCGTCGAAGGAGCCAGAGACCATGATGGCGACGCCGCAGAGCACGGCGGCGATGGCGATCCAGGTGGCGCGCGTGACACGCGTGCGGAACAGCATCCAGCCAATGAGCGCCGCCAGCAGCGGCACCCCGGCATTCATCAACTGGACGTTGGCGACGGTGGTGTGGGCAATCGCCATCACGAAGCTCGCCGACGCAGTGGCGAAGCACAGCCCGACGACAACCCCCGGCACTCCCATGTCACGGAACTGGCGCACCGCCCCGCCGACACCGTCGCGCACGATCATGAAGCCGAGCAGGAACGCCGCAGCGAAGGCGGAACGCCAGAAGACGATGGTCCAGTCGTCCTCGACGCCGATGAAGCGCGCGATGGCTCCGCCGGTCGACCAGACGAAGGCCGACAGGAACACGAGCAGCATGCCGAGGCGCTCGCCCTGCTCGGGCGCCGCCGCAGCGGGCTGAGATTGATCGACAGTGGAACCGGACATCGGCAAGCCTTGCGCCGTGCAACGCCGGGGAGCCGGCCTTCCGCGTCCCCCTATCGCATCCGCGACGACGCGGCCTGATCCAGCACCGCCATCAACTTGTGGCAATTGCGACGCCTGATTGTCGGGACGGGATCGGTGCCCGTTCTGTTATGTCCAAGGCTCGGCAAGTACCGCCTAACGAAAGTCGAAGGCGCTCAGGCCGGTCACCATCTCGTCGAGGCCGAGCGGCCTCGTCAGTGGCGGCTCGGCGCGGGCAAGACAGCCGGCCCGTTCGCAGAGACGGCACACTGGACCGACCGGGACGGCGGCGGTGGCCGGCAGGGCCGCGTCATAGACGACCCGGTCGCGGTACGACAGTTCACAGCCGAGCAGCAGCGCGGTGCGCCGCGGGCGCTCGTCGAAACCGCCCTGCGGACCGTCCACGGTGCGGGCCACGCAGAGGAAGGTGGCGCCGTCAGGCATCTCGACCGCCTGCGCCAGTACGCGGCCGGGCTCGGCGAACGCATCGTGGATGGCGAGCTTCGGGCATGCGCCGCCAAAGGCGGTGTGCGGGAATCCCTGGGCGCCTATACGGCGCAGGCGGTTCCCCGCGCTGTCGATCTCCATCAGGAAGAAGGGGATGCCTGCGGCGCCTGGGCGCTGCAGGCTGACCAGCCGCGTCGCCGCCTGTTCGAACGACACGCCGAAGCGCGCCGCGAGCACCGCGAGGTCGTGACGCGCCCGCCCTGCCGCCTGATGGAAGGAGGCATAGGGCAAAATCAGCGCCAGCGCCGCATAGTGGGCCAGCTCGAAGCGGGCGAGCCGGCGGGCCTCGTCGGACCCGAGCTTCAGCGCGGCGACCTCGTTCTCGAGGACATCGCGCATCCGGATCAGGCACGCTTCCATCGCGGTCTCGCGGACCTGGTCGGGCCGCGACAGCCGCTCGGACAGGAAGAGGCGCTGCGAATGACGGTCGTAGCGGCGGCGCCAGTTGGGCATGGTGGCGGCCGGCAGCGGCCTGACGGCAATGCCATGTTCCCGCCGCAGCCAGGCCTTCAGCCGAGCGAAGATATCGTCGCCCGGTTCGAGCTCGCCTAGAAAGCCTTCCGCGGCCTCTTCCAGCGCGGGAAAGTGCCAGGGTGCGTGCTCGAACGTCTCGCGTACCTCATCGACTGGCAGGCGCGCGCCCGAGAGCGCCGTCGCCCTGCCCTCACCCGCCAGCAGAGCGTTCAGGTCGGAAAGGCGCTCTGCCTGCTCGCGATAGGCCCGGTAGAGCTTCAGCATGGCGGCGGAAACGTTGGGGGCGGTTTCCGCGAGGTCGATCAGTTCACGGTCACCGGGCAGCTCGTCGGCCAGGAGCGGATCGGAGAACACCTCCTTAAGCGCCGCGACCGAGCTGCGCGTCTCCGCCTGCAGCTCCTGCGGATCGATGCGGTAGACGGCGGCGAGCTTGAGGATGAGCTGGACGGTGAGCGGCCGCTGGTTGCGCTCGATGAGGTTGAGATAGGAGGGGGAAATACCTAGCCCCTCCGCCATGGCGGTCTGGGTAAGTCCCCTCTCCATGCGCAGGCGCCGGATGCGCGGGCCGGCGAAGATCTTCTGCTCAGCCACGGGGGAAGCCCACCCGGCGCGAGGATGACGGTAGCGACACCCGGGTACCGGGTGGCAAAGGGGGGAAGCGCAATATCGCCAGCGGCTTTCGACAAGGTTTTACAATTTTCACATTTTTACAAACCGAGCCTGTCAAAGTCGAGACCGATTTTCCCTTATTTTCCGCAGAATGCCAAGTCTTCGCTCGCCAAGCGGATTGGTATTTGTAAATGAAGTCACATCCAAGCGGGAGCCACACGGCACTCCCGGAACCTTTTATCACGCGACACCAGGAGCCAGATGTGACCGACTTTTACAACCTCATCCCCACGGCACCCGAAGGCCGTTTCGACGGCATCGAGCGCCCCTACTCGCCTGAGGACGTCAAGCGGCTGCGCGGCTCCGTGCCGATCAAGTACACCTTGGCCGAGATGGGCGCGAACCGTCTGTGGAAGCTCATCAACGAGGAGGACTTCGTCAACGCGCTGGGCGCGCTGTCAGGCAACCAGGCCATGCAGATGGTCCGCGCCGGCCTGAAGGCGATCTACCTCTCCGGCTGGCAGGTCGCGGCTGACGCCAACACCGCCTCGGCGATGTACCCCGACCAGTCGCTCTATCCGGCGAACGCTGCGCCCGAGCTCGCCAAGCGCATCAACCGCACCCTGCAGCGTGCAGACCAGATCGAGGTTTCGGAAGGCAAGGGCCTGTCGGTCGAGACATGGTTCGCGCCGATCGTGGCCGACGCCGAGGCCGGCTTCGGCGGCCCGCTCAACGCCTTCGAGATCATGAAGGCGTTCATCGAGGCGGGCGCAGCCGGCGTCCACTTCGAGGACCAGCTCGCCTCGGAGAAGAAGTGCGGCCACCTCGGCGGCAAGGTCCTGATCCCGACCGCGGCGCACATCCGCAACCTCACTGCCGCCCGGCTCGCCGCCGACGTCATGGGCGTGCCCACCCTGATCGTGGCGCGCACCGACGCCGAGGCCGCCAAGCTGCTCACCTCCGACATCGACGAGCGCGACCGGCCCTTCGTCGACTACGAGAAGGGCCGCACGGTCGAGGGCTTCTACCAAGTGAAGAACGGCCTTGAGCCGTGCATCGCGCGCGCCATCGCCTATGCCCCCTACTGCGACCTGATCTGGATGGAGACCGGCAAGCCGGACCTCGAGCAGGCCCGCAAGTTCGCGGAAGCCGTGCACAAGGTCCATCCGGGCAAGAAGCTCGCCTACAACTGCTCGCCGTCGTTCAACTGGAAGAAGAACCTCGACGACGCGACGATCGCCAAGTTCCAGCGGGAGCTGGGCGCAATGGGCTACAAGTTCCAGTTCATCACGCTCGCCGGCTTCCACCAGCTGAACTACGGCATGTTCGAGCTGGCGAAGGGCTACAAGGAGCGCCAGATGGCCGCCTACTCCGAGCTGCAGGAAGCCGAGTTCGCGGCCGAGGCCTATGGCTACACCGCGACCAAGCACCAGCGCGAGGTCGGCACCGGCTACTTCGACGCCGTGTCGCTCGCCATCACCGGCGGCCAGTCCTCGACCACCGCGATGAAGGAATCGACCGAGCACGAGCAGTTCCGCGAGGCTGCCGAGTAGGAAACCGGCCGGCCGTCGCCCCACCACGGCGGCCGGCAATCAAGCGGGTGCGGCCCGCGGCCGGACCAGAAAGGAGCAAGACCAATGCTTGATGTCGCAGAGACCAGAACCCCGAAGACCCGCGTGAAAGAGCGCGCCGAGGAGCAGGCCTCGGCCATGAGCAGCGAGCAGCAGACCGCGATCCGCATGCTGGCCAACGACCTCCACCGGTTGAACCAGTCGGTCATGAAGGCCGTCGAGGCTGGCGTCTCCGTGGAGCTCGTGCGCTCGGCCCGGCATCACGCCGGCGACGGCAACTGGGGAGACCTGCTGATCCCCGTCGTCGTGACCTCCCAGTCGCGCTGACCAAGATGCCGGGCCCAGTCCACGGACCGGGCCCGGCGCTTCCCAGCCGACGGCGTATCCACAAGGATATGTCGGCTGGCACATCACCAAGGATTTGACTGGCATCACGCCGCGATGCCGACTAAGCTTCTGCAGGGGCGGGGGCTGGCAAATTCTTGATGTCCATTGCAGATGATGAGACCTCTGCGGTTTTCTCATCCAGTGAGAAGCTCGCCTTTGTCGAGCCTCCTCTGGTGCTCGTCATTGGCCGGTCGCGCGTAAACTCCATCGTCGTCAGCCGCATCGCAGAGCGGATCGGGCTGCGCTGCCTGTCGTTCCAGCCCCAACAGGCGGCGTCAGCCATATCGATCCACGAGCCGGCCGTCGTCATCCTCGACGGAGGGACCGACAACCGGGATTGCGACAACGTCCTGACCGTCCTGAGGACGACGCGCCCAGTGTCGGGGACCGGCACACCTGCCGTCGTGCTCCTGTCGACCCGCAACATGCCGAATGTGGATGCGATGGATGCTACCGTCATCGACGCGGTGGTAGCCAAGCCAATCCTCCCCGAGATGCTGCAGCCCGTGCTGCACGACCTGGTCGAGCGCGGGAACCGCTGACCCCTTTTCTTCCGCGCGGTCAGCCGTCTATAGTTCAGGCACAGCAACACAACCTGGTGATTGATGCCGCCGGTCAAGAAGGAAGTTCGCCCTGGGGGGCGTTCGGGTCGTACCCGGGTACCCGCCTATGTTCACAATCTCCGCGGGGTCAAAGGCTGGAAGCAGGCGAGCGAGTGGCTCGAATATCGCGGCATCGAGGACATCGAGTGCATAACGCCAGATCAGGCGGGCGTGGCGCGCGGCAAGATGATGCCGAGCAAGAAGTTCACGTCGAACACCTCCCTGGCCCTGCCGTCGGCGGTGTTCATGACGACGATCTCCGGCGGCTATCCGGAAGACGGCAACGGGTTCTCCTATCCGGAAGATGACGGCGACCTGAAGCTGGTGCCAGACCTCTCGACCCTGACGCGGGTGCCGTGGGAGGACGACCCGACCGCCCAGGTGATCTGCGACCTCGTGCATCAGGAGGGTCGCGCGGTCGAGTTCACCCCGCGCAACCTTCTCAAGCGCGTCGTCGCCGCCTATGCGGAACGCGGCCTGAAGCCGGTCGTCGCACCGGAGATCGAGTTCTATCTGGTGCGCAAGAACCCGGACCCGGACTACCCGCTGGTGCCGCCGGTGGGCCGCTCCGGGCGGCCGATCGGCGGCGGCGCGGGCTATTCGATCGCCGGCGTCAACGAGTTCGACGAGCTCATCGACGACATCTACCACTTCTCCGAGAGCCAGGGCCTCGAGATCGACACGCTGATCCACGAGGAAGGCGCAGGCCAGCTCGAGATCAACCTCAGGCATGGCGACCCGATCGAGCTCGCCGACCAGGTTTTCATGTTCAAGCGCACGATCCGCGAGGCGGCGCTGAAGCACGACACCTACGCCACCTTCATGGCCAAGCCGATCCAGGGGCAGCCCGGCTCGGCGATGCACATCCACCAGTCGGTCATCGACATCAAGACCGGCCGGAACGTGTTCACCGCCGACGACGCGTCGGAGACGGAGGCCTTCCGGCACTTCATCGGCGGGATGCAGAAGCACGTCCCGAACGCGCTCGTGATGCTGGCACCCTACGTCAATTCCTATCGGCGGCTGACGCAGGCGGCTTCCGCGCCGGTCAACAACAAGTGGGGCTACGACAACCGCACCGTGGCCTTCCGCGTGCCACGCTCCGATCCGGCACAGCGGCGCGTCGAGAACCGCATCCCCTCCTCCGACGCCAATCCGTACCTCGCGCTGGCCGCGTCGCTGGCTTGCGGGCTGATCGGCATGATCAAGAAGATCGAGTGCGACGCCCCGATCGTGACCACGGCCAACGAGGACCAGATCGACCTGCCGCGCGGCCTGCTCGAGGCGGTCGATCTGTTCGAGAGCGACGAGGATCTGCGCGAGATGCTCGGGAACGCGTTCGTCTCGACCTACGCGGCGATCAAGAAGGCCGAATTCGAGACGTTCATGGAAGTGATCAGCCCGTGGGAGCGGGAATATCTGCTGCTCAACGTGTGAACGGCCGAGCATAAGGAAATCCACCCATCGGGCGCGGCCGGCCAAGCGGCCGTGCCCCTTCACGGTTCACCATTCAACGGCCGCCCATGAACTACCAATCCCCTATTTCCCCTGGCGTGTCCTGGTATGAGGACACGGTCGGCGAGCGCCCCACCTATCCGGCGCTCGACGGGGACCGCAGCTGCGACGTGGTCATCATCGGCGGCGGGTTCACCGGCCTTTCTGCGGCGGCGCACCTGGCGAAGGCCGGCACCTCCGTGACCCTGATCGAGGCGCACCGTTTCGGCGACGGCGCCTCGGGACGCAATGGCGGCCAGTTCGGCACCGGCCAACGGGCCTGGCTGAACGAGATGGAAGCGACATATGGCTGGACACGCGCCAAGGCGCTGTTCGATCTCGCCGAGGAAGCCAAGGCGCATGTGCTCGAGTTTGCCGAGACCAATGGCATCGACATCGAGTTCATGCGCGGGCAGATGTCCGTCGCCCACAAGAAGCGCTACGTCGACCACTATCGCCGCTATGCCGCCTACATGCAGGACAAGGCGGGGTATCCGCACATCCGCTTCATGGAGGCCCGCGAGACCGAGGAACGGCTCGGCTCCACGCATTACTTCGGAGGCATCCGCGATACGGGAACGGGACACATCCACCCGCTGAAGCTGGTGGTCGGCACGGCGCGCGTGGCTGCCGCGGCCGGCGCGGCGCTGTTCGAGACGACGCGGGCCACGGGCATCACCTCATCGGGCGGCAAGGTGCGGGTGACGACGCCACGCGGAACGATCACGGCGGAAAAGTGCCTGATCGCCGTCAACGCGTACGGCGGGAACCTGGAGCCCGTCAGCGCTGCCCACGTCATGCCGATCGGGTCGTTCATCGGCGCGACGAGGCCGCTGGGCGCGGACACGCCGGTGCTGCCCGGAGGCGAATCCGTCGACGACTCGCGTTTCGTCGTCCGCTACTTCCGGAAGTCGTCGGACGGCCGGCTGCTGTTCGGGGGCCGCGAGATCTATACGGTCAAGGACCCGAAGGACATCCACATCCACATCCGCCGGCAGATCGCGGAGATCTATCCCGCCCTCAAGGATGTGGAGATCACCCATGGATGGGGCGGCTATGTCGGCATAACGGTGCCGCGAAAGCCCTTCGTGCGCGAGGTCATGCCGAACGTGATCTCGGCCGGCGGCTATTCCGGCCACGGCGTCATGCTGTCGAACTTCGTCGGCAGGCTCTACGCCGAGACCGTGACGGGCAACCGCGATCGCCTCAAGCTGTTCGAGGACCTGAACATCCCTGCCTTCCCCGGTGGCCGCAGGCTGCGCGCGCCGCTGCTCTTCCTGGCGCTGAACTGGTACGCACTGCGCGACCGCATCTAGCCGGGCGCGGCACTTCGTGCCCATCAAGGTTAATCGTTAGCTAAGGGTTGCGGCCCGCTCCGGCCTCGGTCTATTGTCCGCGCCGGGCGGTTAACGATCATTCTCGATGCGTCGCAGGGGCTCTGGCGCATATATGCCACATTTCAAGAGAAAAGTGGCATGAACCGTCGATGACAGCAGGCTGGGGCGCCCCACAAGGGCAGGCCGCTGGAGGCGACGCCAAAGCGATCGGACCGAGAATCCGACGCGATACGGAGAGGAAGGTATTGAAGGGGATATTCGGGGCGCCACGGCCCAGAAGTGTTTCGTTCGATTTCCGCCACGATGCCGGCACGTCGGTGTGGCACAAGGTCGTCGATCGGGCTCACCTCATCGTCGCGGCCGTTGGCACGATAGCCCTGCTCGGGCTGGCAGGAACGGCGATCTGGCTGGCACTTCCGTCCCAGTCTCCCGGCGCCTTGGCGAAGGCCAGCGCGGCGTCGGCCAAGCAGGCGGCCGCTGCCGCTCCGCTGGTCGTCGAGGAGGAGACTCCCGCCGCGCAGAACGCCGACGAGTTGCGACAGCAGGCAGCCCCTGATGGCGCGCAGATCGTCACCCTGGCCGAGACGACGGTTCCCGATCCGCTAGCCCAGGCAGATCCGCGCTGGACGAGCACGTCGTCACGCGTGGCTTCAAAATCGGCGAAGCCCCACTCCCTCGTGGTCAACGATGCCGACGAGGGCGCAGACGAGCCGCCGATCGCGGTGAACGCCTATGCCGGTCAGGACAAGAGCGCCACTGCCGCCATCTCGGCCAAACAGGCGATCGAGGCGGTTGCGTCGCCCGAGGGCTCCAAGCCCACCGAGGGCTCCAGGCCAGGCCAGGCCACCCAGGCCGTCACCATGCGCTCCAAGCCGAGCAGCCGCGGAAGCGTGCTCGGAACGGTGCCCGGCAACGCCGATGTCGAGGTGGTGTCGTGCGACAGCTGGTGCGAGATCATCTACAACGGCAAGCGCGGCTTCGTTTACAAGCGCTTCCTGAAGGAGGAGGGGCGCTGACCGCCCTCTTCCCGCGAGATTCGGCCCGGCTCCTCTGTCCGGGCAACGCCCCCATCCCCTGACCTCCATCCTCTGACAGCGAGTGCCGGGCGCCGTTGCGGCGTTTCCCCGGGGCAATCGGCGTGCCCCAACGGCAACGGGCCGTGCGAATGCGCAAGCCCGACTGCATGTGATTGATCAAAAGGTCTTTGCCTGCGGCTGCGCACGGCCCATATGGACGCGCGGGCTGGATCGGGCGGTAGAGCGTTCTGCCAACAGGAGCCTTATCCACCGCTGTGTGACACCGTGTCACTGGAAATTTTAAATCGATTGAATAGGATGTGCGTGGAGCTCGTCCGGATGGATGCGTGATGACAAGCCAGATAATCCCTGTCGACCCGTTCGACTTCATCATCTTCGGCGGGACAGGCGACCTTGCCGAGCGCAAGCTGCTGCCCGCCCTCTACTACCGGCAGCGCGGCGGCCAGTTCTCCGAGCCGACACGCATCATCGGCGCATCGCGCAGCAAGCTGAGCGATGACGAGTTCCGCGCGTTTGCGGAAAAGGCGATCACGGAACACGTGAAGGCCGAGGACCTCGACCATGACGAGGTGCGGACGTTCCTGGAGCGGCTCTCCTACGTTTCCGTAGACGCCATGTCCGGCGAAGGCTTCTCGGAGCTCAAGGAGGAACTTGGCGCCAGCGAAGCCATCCGCGCCTTCTACCTGGCGGTGGCGCCCTCGCTGTTCGGTGAGATCTCGCACAAGCTCAAGGCGCACGGCCTTATCACGGCAAACTCGCGCATCGTCGTCGAGAAGCCGATCGGTCGCGACATCAGTTCGGCGAAGGCGCTGAACGACCAGATCGGCACCGACTTCGGCGAGCACCAGGTCTTCCGCATCGATCACTACCTCGGCAAGGAGACGGTGCAGAACCTGATGGCGCTGCGCTTCGGCAACATGCTCTACGAGCCGCTGTGGAACTCGGCTCACATCGACCACGTGCAGATCACCGTGGCCGAGACGGTGGGCCTGGAAGACCGCGTCACCTACTACGACAAGGCCGGCGCGCTGCGCGACATGGTGCAGAACCATATCCTGCAGCTTCTCTGCCTGGTCGCAATGGAGGCCCCCTCCTCGATGGAGGCCAACGCGGTGCGCGACGAGAAGCTGAAGGTCCTGCGCTCGCTGAAGCGTATCAACGGCGCCGATGCGCCGAAGTCGACGGTCCGCGGCCAGTACCGGGCCGGCGCGTCGAGCGGCGGTGCGGTGAAGGGCTATCTCGAGGAGCTCGGCAAGGAGAGCAACACCGAGACCTTCGTGGCC